>Ga0209184_1000008_pt1 | contig 260472 bp, 208 predicted proteins | sample EN8Hudsemesocosm_2_FD_184627 | JGI IMG/M metagenome (GOLD analysis project Ga0209184, IMG submission 184627) | Methane-oxidizing microbial communities from mesocosms in the Hudson Canyon - EN8C Hudson Canyon (SPAdes) (version 2) | ecosystem: Environmental > Aquatic > Marine > Cold seeps... | reverse complement strand
CCTTCATTTGAGCAATCAAACCAAATCCACAGTTATCTCTAAATTCTTCGGGGCGAAACAAACCTGCTGCCATAACCTTCTCTCTAAAAAATATCATTTAAAATCATAAGGTTATAAATACCAATTATTTCTAACCTTATGACGATGAAAATTGGGGTTGGATATTTTACACACGGATCTGATCTAGAACAAACTTAAAGACTAGTTTTATGCAAAAATAAACGACACGACAAGGGAAGCGTAAAAATAATCAGTTAACTTTCAACAACTTAACAACAAATAAACCAATTTATAATTTCATTTAGGATAGGAGTTCAATATACCCTCAAACCGCCTTAACCAAGGACCCTGCTTTTGAACTACCTTCGGTGCAGCTGAAATAGCATTCTGCGCAACTTTCTTTGAAGTAAAGCTACCATAAAAAACCACATACCAGTCTCGCCCCTTATAAAGGGTTTTCAAATAAAAAAGAGCAGGATCAACTCTACCAGCGTGCTCAATAAACTTAATAGCCGTATCTTCACTATAACTGCCCAGTAACTGAGCTGAATAGTTTGATGGTGACTGAGATACCACCCAACTTTTAGTCCTAAAACTTTTCGGCTTATTGGATACGTATTGCTCTGGAGCAGCTTTATCATCAGCGGAGTGAGCAACCGTAGGACTAACAGCATCTGGACTTACCCTTTGAGCTGAAACATTGATTATAGGTACTTGTTTCTTTATTGACTCATTAGAAACTACCCTCTCTATTTCGCCAGAAACAGCTTTAGACTCTTCATTAGTTTCACTCTGCATTTTCTTCGAAACTGACTCAGGATTAACACTTAAAATAGCCTTAAGTTTATCATTAACACGCGCTTCACGATCACCATCAGAAGAAAGCGAAGCTCCATTAGAGACATTATAAGTGTCTAGTACCACCTCTGTGGGTGCGCTTTCTTTAATAGCAAGATCAAGCATTTTCAATCTAGCATCTCGCTGTAATTCGATTAAGCTACTCTCTTCAACCTTAGCTTGACCATCATTGCTTGACTCCCCTATATTTTGCTCCGCTACAACACTTGAATCCATCACCGATAAATCTAGTAAACCATGCTGATAAGAAACCAAAACAAACGACAAAAGCAATAAACCCACTATAGAAAACAACACCTTACGTGCTACATAATTCACACTTGGTTTTTCCGCCTCAGGTAGACCTAGCTCAAAAATTATACAAACAAAAAATCGATTAATCCTCCCTGGTAAACCTTTCCCAATTTTTGCCAGGTTATCTCTCTGACCTTCAGATAAGGACAGTTGATCAACAAAGCCAACAGATGCCAAGCGACACTGAATATATTCAATCGACTCACTATTTGTAAGCGGCTTTAATTGTATCTGATGTAACTGCTCATCCCGACCAATACTTTCGTCCGCTGATGCAAACTTAAGCAACTTTGGCGTACCTGCCAGCAATACAACCGCACCACTTTCAACTGGAAGCGACCTAAAAATAGAAAAATAAAGCGTTAACTCTTCTTTTGAAAGTAAGTCCGCATCATCAAGAATTAGCAATGTTCGCTTACCAGACTCTTGAAATTTTTGATCACACTGCGTTATCAACCGGGATAAAGTCTGACCTGCTCTCTCTCCATCGATTTTAGCTAATCCAGCCAACTCCGCAAAACGATTAACAGAACCTATCCTCTCAGACTTATCAACTCCTGCTCCATTTCTGATAAATTGAGCGGGATTTTTGTGCACATAAATATTAAGCTCATCAGCCTGAGTTCGGACAAAATACTCTATAAGCGAAGTTTTTCCTGCTCCGATTTCACCCGTCAGCAATAAAACCATGTCTCCAAAGATAGCTAAATGCCTTAAAGTCTCTATATTATGTTTACGTTGCGCATCTTCGAAGAAACATGTGTTTTCTATCGAGAAAGGGTCGCCACTTAAATCAAAATGAGAGATCAGCTGTCCAGTTAAGGCTCGCTTTTTATTAGGGTCGTCTATCAACACAAAATTATCCACATCCAGGATGTTACGTTTAAGCCATACACCATTTTATTTACTTAAAATTGTGTTCAAATTCTCTGATGAGAACTCAGAGCTTACGAAGGCTTCACCAATAGAACGCATGAGCACCAACCTCAGCGTACCGTCTAATACCTTTTTATCGACCGACATCAAACGTTGATATTCTTGCATCAACATCCCCTCAGGCCCATTTATAGGCAGGTCTGAATCAATTAAGATTGCACGTATTCGCGCCACATCCTGACTCGTTAACCAACCTTCAAGACATGATAATTCGGCAGCCATAACCATACCTGCAGCTACCGCCTCACCATGAAGCCAAGCACCGTACCCTTTATGAGTTTCTATCGCATGACCAAAAGTATGCCCTAAATTCAAAATCGCTCGCAGGCCACCTTCTTTTTCATCAATTTCAACAACTTCCGCCTTGCAAGCACAAGACGTTCTTATTGCATAAGTTAGCGCATCAGAATCAAGACCTTTAATTCGACCAACATTTTCCTCAAGCCATACAAAAAAGTCAGGCTCTCTAATCAATCCATATTTTATAACCTCAGCAATACCGGCTGACACCTCGTTAGGCGGCAATGTCTGCAATGTTAGAATATCAATTAATACTGCTTTAGGCTGATAAAATGCACCAATCATATTCTTCCCCATAGGGTGATTAATCGCTGTTTTTCCCCCTACAGAAGAATCTACCTGAGATAGCAAGGTGGTAGGAACCTGTATAAAATCAATCCCTCTCTGGTACGAAGCTGCTGCAAATCCAGCCATATCCCCCACAACACCACCACCAAGCGCTATAATTGTAGTTTTTCGTGAATGTGCTTTTTCAAGTAAAGCATCGAAAATTAAATTAAGCGTTTCCCAGTTTTTGTATTGCTCACCGTCAGGTAATACAACGGTATCAACCTCATAATCCACCAATGCTTGCCTAACCTGTTGTTCATATAACGGGCCAACCGTTTCATTAGTAACAATCATCACCTTATTACCAGCGATATAAGGCTTATAAAGCTCTGGATCACTTAATAAACTCTCCCCGATAAAAATAGGATAATTTCGTTCACCCAAATCAACTTTCAATTCAATCATATTTTCTTCGCGCCATTTAATTTTTTTGCTCAACATTTTCTAACGACTAACTATTCAGTGGTTCAGTACCTTCAAGCGCATCAATAATGCTCTTAACGACACTCTTAAGCGACTTTTTATCAGTATCCATAACGAGATCAGCCACCTCACGATAGATCGGATCTCGTAATTTAAATAACTCACTTAAAACTTCAAAAGCATCCTTATCGCCTTGCAACAATGGACGATTTCGGTCTTTATGGGTACGGTTATACTGTTGATCAACAGAGGTATTTAAGTAAATAACAAAGCCATTTCGAGAAACATAATCCTGATTCTCTTTGCGCATCATCGCACCACCACCCGTTGCTAAAACAACCCCCTTACGTTGCGACAACTCCTCTATCACTAACATTTCTCGATCTCGAAAACCCGATTCACCCTCAACATCAAAAATCCATGGGATATTCGCACCACTTCTTTTCTCTATTTCTTTATCCGAGTCACTAAACTCAAAGCCAAGTTCTTTGGCAAGAATTTTTCCTATCGTAGTTTTACCAGCCCCCATCGGGCCGATCAACACGACAAGTTCTTTGTTTATATTGTATTTCATTTTAATTTACTGTCTCATTTCTACATCGATGAGAAAAAATAAAGCTAACAGCCCCCTAGAAAGCTCATGCTTTAAGTATTTATCTTAAGCGCTAATCTTAACACCGAAGCCTCACATAATTTTTAAATTTAAGTTTTCAGTTAATACTAACAAAAAAGGCCACTCTAAATGAGCAGCCTTCGAATTTATATTAGAATAGTTTTACATATTCTTAATCAAGCTGTACTAAAGACATTTTACTGATCAATCAAGCCATCTTTAAGTAGTTTAGGCGTAATAAATATCAATAACTCAGCACGCTCATCAATTTCTTCAGTCTTAGTAAATAAAGCACCCAAGTATGGAATATCACCTAAAAATGGCGTTTTTGTCACAGTAGTCGATTTTTCAGACTGGAATATACCACCTAACACAACAGTTTCGCCATTTCCGACCAAGACCTGCGTAATAATTTCATTTGTTTCAATACTTGGAATACCCGCTGTCACTTCACCACGGTTGTCTTGATTAATTTTAAGGTCCATTATTATTTTATCATCTGGAGTAATTTGAGGTGTTACCTCCATAGATAGTACCGCTTCTTTAAAGGATACGGATGTAGCACCAGAAGATGACGCCTCCTGATACGGTATTTCTTCACCTGATTTAATCGTAGCCGTCTGTCTATCCGCCGTAACAATCTTAGGTTGAGAAACTATTTCACCCTTTCCATCCGATTCAAAAGCAGATAACTCCATATCGATCAAATAATTTGATCCACTAAAGCCAATCGCGATAGATGAACTATTAGCACGCGTCACCCCTAAATCAACAGCCAGGGCACCAGGGAAGTTAATCACATCTCCTGTACCATTCGCAATGTCCCCCAATTCACCTAATGTAGACTGGGACCCACCAATTGAAAATAAATTACCACCACTTTCATCGAGACCGCCACCACCCCACTGGATACCCATTTCTTCAGCAATGTTAGATCGAGCACGAACGATGCGTGCTTCAATTAACACCTGCCTAACAGGAATATCCCAAGTTGCTATCAATTGGCGTATTTGCTCCTGCTTCTCTGACGTTTCACGTACACTAATTGTATTAGTACGTTCATCCGAAGAAATAAAGCCTCTTTGTGAAATCAATTCACTATCTTGACTTAATAATGTAACGATATCTGTTGCTTTAGCATAATTAATCTGAATAACCTCAAGCCTAACCGGCGCCAGCGCTGCAACTTGCTTATTCGTTTCAAGCTCAAGCTTTTCACGAGCAGCGATTTCTTCTGCAGGAGCGACAAGCAATACATTTCCAACAGTGCGTTTGTCTAGGCCTTTCGTTTTAAGGATTAATTCTAAAGCTTGATCCCACGGTACATTTTGAAGCCTTAGCGTAATTGTACCACCGACCGTATCACTAGCTACCAAATTGAGACTAGTAAAATCAGCTATTAACTGAAGCACAGCCCTTACTTCAATATTTTGGAAATTCAAAGATAGTTTCTCACCCGTAAAAGGAAATTTATCCTTCTTACGCTGGTCTACTTCTTCTTTTGTTAACTCTTCAACACTCACCGTAAACTGGTTGTCTGTTTGATAAGCCAAATAATCATAATTGCCAGTTGGCTTAATCATAATAATAGCTTCGCCATCTAATACGTAAGAATCAATTCTTTGAACAGGTGTCGCAAAATCGACTACATCCAACCGCTGACGAAGAGCTTGCGGTAAATCTACTGAAGGCATACGCAACTGAATTTTCCCAGCAATCTCACGCATATCAATATCGACACTCGGTGTTGCAAAGTTTATTACGATCTGACCATCGCCTTTTTCACCACGTTGAAAGTCAATCGAAGTCACACTATTTTTCCGAGTAATGGAGGGACTAGAGCTCGGCACAGCACTAGAAGCTGCATTTTGTTTTGAAGCCGCCATAGGCTGACCTTGCGCTACAGAACCATCATCACCGACTACAATCATTAATGTATTACCGACAATACGGGAGCTATAAGGCACAAGCTCTACAAGATCCAAAATAATTCTGGTCCTATTTTTAGCCCCAATGACAGTCATTCTCTTGGCGTTCCCAAGCCCAAGATTATGATATTTTTCAGTAAGGCTGTTATTGACCCCTACTAAATCCAAAGCGATACGCGCCGGGCTTTCAATCGTATAACTGTCAGGAGCTGGCGGAACATCACTAAAACTTAATGATATTTCAGTCTTATCCCCAGGTAACGAAGCAAAATTTACACCTTGCAAGTCAGAGGCATGAGCCCCTCCAACTGAAAATAAGCTGATACAAAGAACCCAAAGCATAATTCGTGTCTTAATGAGCATTGCTAATAACCTTAAATGTCTGTTTTTCTTAAATTCAAATTTCGCTAAAATCATATGCATTGAAAACCTCATTCCCAGTTGCCTCCAAGACTATTGCTCATCTTCCAGCGTGATGATACGAGGTCGTTCTAACCACCCACCATACCCGTTGGGAACTATTTCAATTAAGTCGAGACGCCCATTATTTACTGCAACGATACGACCGTAGTTTCTACCCATAAACTGACCCATTTTCGCCATATGCACCCCACCTTGATCATCTGAAATCAGAGCCCACAGCGTGTCCTGTTCCTCTTTTTGTATCGTGCCAACCATTCGAAGCTGAGTTAACTGAAAAGACTCTAACACTTCTCTGGCCCTATCTAAGTTAGGCTTAACTGTACTCTGGTCCTTTTGAATCTCAACATCATTAACCACAACATCTTCGGGAGGTAAAAAAGGAGACCTTCGATTGGCAGCGCTATAAGTAAAAGCACGATACACTTTAACCTCTGGCAAGGCTTCTATCCGCCCTCGTGGTTTCGCATCAATTTCTGTCATAAAACGGTCTAAATCACTAAAACCATCATTTGAGCTACAAGCAGTTAGGAACATTAGCCCTGAAACCACTAGAGGCAAGAAGAATAATTTAATCATTTTTTACCCCGCTTACCTTTTTTCTTTTTAGATGAGGTTTTCTTATCACCTTTATACCTATATGTTTTAGCAGACACTGACATTTTAAGTAAGCCTGACTGACCATCTTTTTTCTTTGTAACTGGCGATATCGTAAAGTTATGCAAAGTCACAATTCTAGGTAAGCTTGCCACACCACTCACAAAGGACGCAATGTCGTGGTAGGTTCCCATCACCTCAATTTCCATAGGCAATTCAACATAAAATTCTTTTGATGCCTCAGGCTTTAGTTTGATCGATTTAATATCTAAACCACTACCCAACCCAGTATTGGTAATATCCTCCAGCAAACCAGGAACTTCTGTGTCTGCCGGCAACTGCTTCAATAAAACACCGAAAGACTTTTCCATATCCTGCATCTGCAAGCGATAGGCATCTAGGTTTGCAACTTTAAATGCTCGATTCTCATATTTTTGTTTTAAATCAGTTTCTTCCGCAACAGCTTTATCAAGCGTTATATATTGATCTTTAATCAAAAACCAATATCCACCGAAGACCACTGAGACAAATATAACCAAAAAAACAATACTTTTTACCGCCGCAGGCCATGATCCGGCATTATTAAAGTCGATATCATTGATATCAAAGCCCTTCAAGCCCTCCATTGATTCAGAAAAACCCACTACTTAGCTCCTTTTTTATTAGTCGCAACAGCTGGCGTCACTTGTTTAGCACTCATCGAAAACTTATTCAGTGAGTCATTCCCCTTAACAGAACTAACATCGGTGAGATTAGGACTAGAAAACCAATCTGACGTTTCAAAGTTTCTCATTAAACCAGAAATTCGATTATTAGACTCAGCTAAACCTTTAATCGATAATTGATCACCCTTACGCGTAAGCGAGTCATAATGCAGCCCGTCTGGAAGCGTGCGTACCAACTCATCAAAAACCCTCACTATTACCGGACGGGTCCCTTGCAAATCCTGAATAACCTTCATTCGATCTAATAATGTTTTCTTTTGCGATTTTAACTTCTTGATTTCTGCAATTTTTTTATCAAGCTCTTTCATTGATGACTGCATATAAGCATTTCTGGAGTTTTGAAATTCAATTCCTGAATGAACATTGCTTTTCCATAAAAAAACAAGGCCACCAGCAATAATCAATACACCAACCAACACAGAAATAAATTGTTTCTGTCGCTCAGCTCGTAGCTCTTCTCTCCATGGCCGGAGGTTAATTGTTGGCATTAGTCAAAACTCCTCATCGCTAAACCACACGCAATCATTAAAGAGGGCGCATCATTACTCAATGCAGAAGCATTAACCTTTGAACTCAAAGTCATTTCTACAAAAGGGTTCGCAACGATCGTCTTCAATCCTATTTTTTCCTGAACCAGTTCTACAATTCCATTGATAGAAGCAACCCCTCCAGCAAGAACCACATAATCCACTTCATTGTATTGACTTGATGAAAAGAAAAACTGCAATGAGCGCGCAACCTGCTGAACAACAGCATCTTTAAAGGGCCCTAACACTTCTCGCTCATAATCATCAGGCAACCCCCCCTGCTTCTTAGCCAAGCCAGCCTCTTCTACAGACAAACCATAACGCCTTTGAATTTCTTCAGTTAGCTGACGACCACCAAATAGCTGCTCTCGCGTATAAATCGTTTTTGAATCAGCCAGTACACTTAAGGTAGTCATTGTTGACCCTAAATCAACAATCGCTATCGTTTGTTCTTCACCACTACTACCTTCTTGTGCATCAATTAAGCCAAAGGAACGCTCAATAGCATAAGCCTCTATATCGACAACCCGTGCATCTAGCCCACCGATTTCAAGCGCATCTTCCCTTAACTCAACATTTTCCTTACGGCAAGCAGCCAATAAAACATCTACTTGATCAGTTCCCGTCTCAGACTCACCTAACACTTCAAAGTCTATAGAAACTTCATCAAGGGGATACGGAATATACTGATCGGCTTCAACCGTAATTTGATTTTCCAAATCTTGGTCATTTAGCCCTGCCCCCATTTGAATGGTTTTTGTAATTACGGCAGAACCTGCAACAGCAACAGCCGCTAGTCGAGTACTCGTCCTAGATTTAGCTAGTACCTTTTTGACCACTTCACCAACGAGTTCTGCATCGTTGATATTTTTTTCAACAACACTATTCTCAGGCAATGGTTCAACCGCGTAACTCTCTACACGATATTTATCACCACTTCTCGAAAGTTCAAGCAATTTGACCGACGACGAACTGATATCAATACCTAATAAGGTATCGTTCTTTTTCCCAAATAATCCAAACACGCAATGATCCATTAGAAAATGGTGGTAACTATTAATAAGGTATTAGTAAATTTCTAGTGAAATTTCCAAAAACAATACCTCAATGTACAATTCTTTACTAAAATCGCCACAAAAAAAGACGTATAATCCTACAAACCCTAATTTAAAGCTATTTCTTAGATAATAGCTGTATATTTCTAACTTGCTAGGAAAAACATGTTTCGTTTTGTGAGATTTTCAACCTTTTTTGGCTGGTTACTCGCCTCAATTTTATGCGGGGCCGGTTTTTTAATAAGCTCTTTCTATCTTTACTTAACGCCAACCCTACCTGTCGCTAGTGAACTAAAACATACTCAACTACAAACACCACTGAGAATTTTTTCTAACGATAAAAAAAGCATAGCTGAGTTTGGCGAAAAAAGAAGGACGCCAATCAATATAAATTCAGCGCCGGAACTTTTAATCAACGCTTTCATTGCCGCAGAAGACAATAGATTCTTTGAGCATAATGGTATTGATATAAAAGGCCTAGCAAGAGCAGTCACACAATTAATCACTTCAGGAAAGATAAAATCAGGCGGAAGCACCATCACAATGCAAGTCGCAAAAAACTTCTTCCTCTCTAGAGAAAAAACATTTATTCGTAAATTTAACGAGATATTTTTAGCACTGAAGATCGAACAATCTCTCAGCAAAAATGAAATTCTCGAACTTTATTTTAATAAAATTTATCTAGGCAATCGTGCTTACGGCGTACATGCCGCCGCTCAAGTTTACTACGGAAAATTAACCAAAGAACTCAGCCTTGCACAAATAGCCATGATTGCAGGCCTACCAAAAGCACCTTCAAGCTACAACCCTATTGCGAACCCTGATCGAGCTAAAACTCGACGCAACTGGATACTCGACCGAATGCTTGAATTAGACATGATCAACAAACAACAACACTTTTCTGCAAAGAACGAAACAATAACAGCAAGCTATCATGGCGGAAAAACTGACATATCAGCCCCTTATGTCGCAGAAATGGCTCGACTAGAAATCATTAATATGTACGGATCTAACGCCTATACCTCAGGCATGCGTGTTTTTCTGACTATTGACAGCAAGCTACAGACAGCTGCAAATAAGGCTATGAAAGAAGGCCTAGAGAGTTACGATAAAAGACACGGCTACCGTCCAGCTCTCCAAACAATTCCAGAAAACCAACTTCAGGACACCCCTACACTAATCAAGCAATTGAGAAAAATAAAAACCACCACAAACAACCACGCTGCAATTGTTTTAGCGATCAATAAAGATGAAGCCTCACTAATGATAAAGGATGGCTCAAAAGTTACGCTATCACTTGATCAAGCTAAATGGGCAAAGCCTTATCTTACAGTTGATCGAATAGGAAAAAAGCCAAAGTCTTTATTCGACATCATCAAATTAGGGGATATCATTGAAATAAAAGCTGAAACCATCACTGAAATAGATACTACAACCTCAGAGATCAAATTAAGCGACAACCTAGAAGAAAATAAAAATACTGACAATATAGTTTGGAATTTAGCCCAAACACCCGATGTGCAAGGCGCTTTAATCTCAATCGCCCCGCAAAATGGCGCAATCAAAGCTTTAGTGGGTGGCTACGACTTCAATATAAGCCATTACAACCGTGTCACTCAAGCCAAACGCCAGCCTGGCTCTAACTTTAAGCCTTTCATATATTTAGCCGCAATTGAAAACGGAACAACAGCCTCAACACTCATCAATGATGCTCCCATTGTATTTGAAGACTCTAATTTAGAAACAGCATGGAGACCAGAGAACTCCAGCGGAAAATTCTACGGCCCTACTCGTATTCGAAAAGCGCTCTATCAATCTAGAAACCTCGTATCAATACGCCTTCTCAAGGAAACCGGAGTCAGAACAACACTCAAAACAGTGCAAAGATTCGGCTTTGATAGAAAAACATTACCTAAAGACCTCTCTCTCGCACTAGGTAGCGCAGCGCTAACACCAATGAACATTGCATCTGGGTACAGTATGCTAGCAAACGGAGGCTATAAAATTGAGCCTCACCTCATTTCGTATATTGAAGACAGCAATGGCAACATTATTTATCAGAAGACCCCGCCAACAGCCTGCAAAGAATGCTTAGTAAGTGAGCCAGCCAATTCCGAACTTGAGCTTGCCCCTAGAATAGCTGACGACAGAGCTGTTTTTATACTTCATTCAATATTAAAAGACGTCATCAAAAAAGGCACAGGACGCAGAGCCTTAAAGCTCAAGCGCAATGATTTGGCTGGAAAAACAGGCACTACAAATGACCAAGTCGACGCATGGTTCTCTGGCTTTAACACTAAAATCGCAACGACAGTTTGGGTAGGCTTTGACAACCCGAAGACGCTTGGTCGCAGAGAATATGGAGCAAAGGCCGCCCTTCCTATTTGGAGTAATTACATGAAAGTCGCACTGTCAGATATAGACGAGTCACACATGAAACAACCTGACGGAATTGTGACGGTAAGGATTGACCCCGAAACAGGCTTACTCGCGAAGCCTGGCGCCCAAAGTGCGATATTCGAAATATTCAGAACAGAGTTCGCCCCCAAAAAGCAGGCTAGCGCACCTGAAGATATGCCATCCTTATTAATAGATAAGCAAACAATAATAGAGCCGGAAGATATTTTTTAACAGCGCGCCAAATATAATCGCTATTTGGTTACACCTAACAACCAAGACTTAGTAATTTTTCAAAACTAACCAAGCCTTTGCAAACCTGATGAATTTTTGAAAAACCAAGTACTTCAAATTTTATCCAAAAAAAACCTCGAAACTTTACAGTAACGAGGTTTTATTATTACCTAATAACAGTATTATTTGATATCAGTTACTGATTTAAGTGGGTAGTGTGCTGGATAAGGGAACCTAGCAACACCCGAATCTACAGCTGCCTGAGCAACTGCGCCAGACACAAGACCTAACAAACGCTCATCAAGAGGCTTCGGAATAATGTAGTCTTTACCGTATTCAAGCGCATCACCACCATATGCATCAATAACATATTGAGGAACAGACTCTTTCGCTAGATCTTTAATTGCATGAACCGCTGCAACTTTCATTTCTTCGTTTATAACAGTTGCACGCACATCAAGCGCACCACGGAAGATGAAAGGGAAACCTAATACGTTATTTACTTGGTTAGGGTAGTCAGAACGACCCGTTGCCATAATCAAGTCATCACGCGTAGCGTGAGCTAACTCTACTGCAATTTCAGGATCAGGGTTAGAACAAGCAAAAACTACCGGATTTGGCGCCATTGATTTTAATGCTTCAGCTGGAAATAGATCCGGGCCAGACAAGCCAACAAATACATCTGCACCTTCACACGCTTCAGCCAAGGTACGCTTATCAGTTTCGGTTGCAAACATCGCTTTATACTGGTTCAAGTCTTCACGACCTGAATGAATTACACCCTTTCGATCTAACATATAGATGTTTTCAGAATTAACACCACAGCTAATTAGAAGCTTCATACATGCAATCGCTGCTGCGCCAGCACCTAAACAAACAATTTTAGCTTCTTCAATTTTTTTGCCTTGAATTTCAAGCGCATTAATCATTCCCGCAGCCGTTACAATCGCTGTACCATGCTGATCATCATGAAAAACTGGGATATTACATTGTTCAATTAATACTCTTTCAATTTCAAAACACTCCGGTGCTTTGATGTCTTCAAGGTTAATACCACCGAACGTTTCAGCAATACGCTTAGTTGTATCAATAAATGCCTGCGGGCTCTCTGCATCAACTTCAATATCAAAGACGTCAATCCCTGCAAAACGCTTGAATAAAACACCTTTACCTTCCATAACTGGCTTACTAGCAAGAGGCCCTAAATTACCAAGACCTAAAATAGCAGTACCATCAGAAATTACAGCAACCAAGTTACCTTTAGCTGTATATTTATATGCGTTTTCTGGATCTGCTGCGATTTCTCTAACCGGCTCAGCAACACCAGGACTATATGCAAGAGAAAGATCTCTAGCCGTTGCTGTAGGCTTTGTTATCTCAACACTGATTTTCCCGGCCTTTGGGTTTGCGTGATAATCAAGAGCTGCTGTTTTTAAATCATCTGACATTATATTGTACCGTTTAACCATGAATTATAGGCATCGAAAGCCCTAGTTCCGGGGCACATGACCCGAGGACGCGTATTATGACATTACTTACTCACATGGAACAAATTTTCTTCATAACAAACGCCAAACTTCCGAACATTTAAACCAAAAAAAAGAGCGATATACGCTCTTTTTTTATTACTTGATCACCTTTGCTTAACAATTTAATTAAACAGAGGTTTAAAAAGAGCTTAGCTGCTAATTCTGCTACCAAAACGCTTCTTGAACTTATCGATACGTCCGCCAACGTCCATAACCTTTTGCTTACCAGTATAAAAAGGATGACAGCTTGAACATACGTCTAGCGTAATATCTTTACAAAGCGTAGAACGTGTTTTAAACACGTTACCACAACTACATTTAGCTTCGATATCTTGATAATTAGGATGAAGATCTTGTTTCATGTTACACCTCAATTTAAATTATGCCGCCACCCATTTGAAACATTTTTCAAATCAAGCACCGCACAAAAAGTACACTCTGTACGAAACACTATACAGAATTACGTTGAATTTTAAGACGGCGCATAGTACCAAAACAGGCATAATATGCAACAGCCATTTATTTAGAACATGAAATAAACTACGTTAATATGGAATAATAGCGTTATTATTCCATATTCCACCAGTATAACTTACTCAATTACAAAATTACTTTAAGACCAATCAATGAAAGACAACAATAAGTGAACAACCCAAGCCCTGTCATCTGTATCGCCGTGCCCATCCCGATATATGGTTACTTTGATTATCTCCCAGCAGAGAATACCTGTATCGAAGATTATTCACCTGGTATGCGAGTACTCGTCAGATTTGGTCATCGTGAGCTAGTGGGCATTGTTATCAGCAAACAAACAAACACTGCAACACCAGCAGACAAACTCAAATCAATTACTCATCTATTCGATGAAATAACAGCATTGCCATTAAGTATTCTCAATCTATTACAATGGTGCGCAACATACTACTGCCATCCTTTAGGCGATTGTATACATACAGCACTCCCCAGTGCATTACGAAAAAAAAAACGTCTCGCAGAAATTGAAGTTATTAAATGGAATAGAACCGAAAAAACATACGAAGGCAGAAATAACGCAACAAAACAAAAAGCCATCTTACAAACAATTGGAGAACAAGAAAAAGGCATTTGGCAAGATTCTCTCAAAGCCCTTGGATATACAACCACACAACTCAAAGCATTAGAAAAATCAGGTTATTTAACAAGCCAAACATTTGATCCGCTTTCAGCCACTGCAGAACAATACGCTACACCAAGCACAATCACTTTAAATGATGCACAACAACAAATTGTTCAAGATGCTTCCAAAAACCTAGACCATTTTCACGTTTCACTCCTCCAAGGTGTCACTGGCAGCGGAAAAACTGAAATTTACATAGATATTGTTAGAACAGTGCTTATGAAGGGCCAGCAAGCATTAATTCTTATTCCAGAAATAAATCTAACACCACAAACACTCAAACGCTTTCAAACACAACTTGCCACACCAATCGGTTACATTCATTCAGGCATGAGCTCCCGAGAAAAACTAACTACATGGTCTCTAGCCAGACAAGGCTCCGCCAAAGTTATTATTGGCACTCGCTCATCTATTTTTACACCCTTTAAAAAATTAGGCGCCATCATTGTTGACGAAGAACATGACGCATCGTACAAACAAATAGATGGCTTTAAGTATTCAGCAAGAGACCTTGCAGTAAAACGTGGCCAACTTGAAGATTGCAAAGTTATTCTAGGGTCAGCCACGCCCTCTCTTGAGTCTGTTTATAATGCTCAACAACATAAATATGAATGGTTAATTCTGAATAGAAGAGCGGGTGAAGGACAAATGCCTGACATATCTCTTATTGATATTCGCAGCAGACCCTTACAAAACGGTTGCTCCCAACCCCTTATTGACCAAATCAAATTAGAAATTGAAAAAAATAACCAAGTCATCATATTCCAGAATAGACGAGGATTCTCCCCAACATTACTCTGCGACGCCTGCGGCTGGATAGCTCACTGCAAACACTGCGATGCCCGATTAACCATTCATAGTCGTCCACCACACTTACTTTGCCATCACTGCAACTTTAAACAATCGATCACGCAAACATGCGGAAGTTGTAACAGCACATATCTTAGCCCCCTAGGTACAGGTACCGAGCGCATCGAATTCGGTTTAGCGCAACACTTTCCGAACACCAAACTAATTCGCTTTGATCGAGACACGATAAAAAAGCAGTCTCACATGGAACAATTAATTGAAGAAGTTAATTTAGGGGAGGCCTGCCTGCTCGTTGGCACTCAAATGCTTGCAAAAGGACATGATTTTCATAATGTTACCCTTGTTGCGGTAGTTGACGCAGACGCCAGTTTCTTTAGCGCTGACTTTAGAGCTGTTGAACGAAGCGCTCAACTCCTGCTACAAGTAGCAGGTCGTTCCGGGCGAGGAAAAAAGAAGGGCCGAGTACTCATTCAAACAAAACTCCCTGAACACCCTCTATTTGAATCAATTCTCAAAAGCGATTACAAAACACTTTCAGAAAATGAATTGGAAGATAGAATAGCTTGCGAGCTGCCGCCCTTTTCAAAAATGTTTAGTATTCGCGCTGATTCTAAAAATCAAACCGATACCCTACAGGCCTTACACTCAATTAACAGCGAACTTTTCAAATCAATCCCAAACAATTCTAACATTGAAATTTCAGGTCCAGTTGAAGCGACTATGGCAAGAAAATCTGGCATTTATAGAAGCTATTTGCATATTTTTACGACTAATTTAGCTTTACGTGCTTCGATTTTAAAGCAATTGCCTAAGCTAATATCAGCCAAACACAAAGGAAATACTAAACTAACAATTGATGTTGACCCGATTGATTACATTTAAAGGCTTTGCACACAACCTCAAATCATAGATAATACGCGGCTCTCATTTTGCAGCTCTTCTAATAAGCAGAGTAAAATAGAATGTATTTATGGCGACCTACTCACTACAAATCGCCAGCTTATTTATATCCAAGTATAGGAATCGCATGAAAGAAATTATCTCTGGGCTTGTTCAATCAATCATTACCGAACTCAGCAATGAGCAGGTATTACCTGAAAATCTCAGTTATAAAATAAATATTGATGCGACCAAAGACAAGAGTCATGGCGACTTTGCATCGAACATTGCATTAGTTCTCTCAAAACAAGCCAAAATGCCACCCAGAAAATTAGCGGAACTGATTAGTGACAAGCTAATTCAATCGAAGCATGAAAGCATTAAGAAAATTGATATTGCCGGCCCTGGGTTTATTAATTTTTTCGTCTCTGGCGCCAGTAACTTTTCTGTTATTAATGAAATTCTCGACCAACAAGCCGAATTCGGAAAATCATCAGTTGGCGCAGGAAAACACTACCAAGTTGAATTCGTCTCTGCCAACCCTACAGGGCCTCTACATGTTGGCCATGGGCGCGGCGCAGCATATGGTGCAAGTGTTGCTGACTTATTAGAAGCGGTAGGCTACCAAGTTACACGAGAGTATTATGTAAATGATGCGGGCCGACAAATGAATATTCTAGCAGCAAGTGTTTGGCTTCGTTACATAGAAAGCTATTTTGCTGATTTAACTTTTCCTGTTAATGGCTACAAAGGTGATTATGTACACGACATCGCCGCAACCTTGAAAGCTGAACATGGCGAGCGCTTTAAACATAACTTGGAAGCGATATTCACCGATTTACCGAAAGATGAAAACGAAGGCGGTGATAAAGAAGTTTATATTGATGCAGTCATTACACGCGCCAAAGTATTACTCTCTGAAGATTTTAAGATTGTATTCGATCAAGGGTTAAATTCAATTGTTGCCGATATTCGCGACGACTTACAAGGCTTTGGCGTGAACTACCAAACTTGGTTCTCTGAAGCTTCATTAAGCAAAAACATTGATAATGCATTAAAACAATTAGATGAGAACGGCCATTTATATGAAAAAGAAGGCGCTATTTGGTTCCGCTCTACTCATTTTGGGGACGATAAAGATCGCGTTGTAAAACGAGATAATGGTGAAACCACCTATTTCGCATCCGATATCGCCTACCATCTAAATAAATTTAACCGTGGGTTTGATAAGGTCATTAATATTTGGGGCGCAGATCATCATGGGTACATCCCCAGAGTTAATGCAGCGCTCGAAGCGCTCGAAATTGACCCTAAAAAACTAGATGTACGCTTGGTTCAATTCGCGATCCTTTATCGAGGAAAAGAACGTGTTCAAATGTCGACACGTAGCGGTTCATTTGTCACGCTACGTCAGCTAAGAGAAGAAGTCGGCAACGATGCTGCCCGCTTCTTTTACGTGACTCGAAAAGCTGAACAACACATGGACTTTGATCTAGACCTAGCCAAATCACAAAGTAAAGACAACCCGGTATATTACATTCAATATGCCCATGCTCGTATATCTAGCATGCTAAGAAAGCTAAAAGAGATGGAGTTGGAAATAAATACAGAGCAAGGCCTATCCGCTCTTTCAAAGTCAGAACATGAAGGTGAGGTTGATTTAGCTAAACGTCTTGGCAATTACCCCGAACAACTTAGCAATGCTGCCACCAACCTTGAACCACACATTCTAACTCACTATTTGCGTGATCTTGCGAGTGAATTCCACACTTACTACAATTCGAACAAAGTATTAGTTGACGATGCAGAAATTCGAAATACTCGCATCACACTAAGCCTAGCAGTTAAACAAGTAATTAAAAACGGCCTTGAACTATTAGGCGTGAATGCGCCGGAAGAGATGTAGCTTTAACTCATGACTCAAGACTTCGCAAAGCCTAGCACAACACGAAAGCCCGGTGACAAGAAAAAACCGGGCCCAACGTCCAGTGCAAGTACCAAAGCAAAAAAGGGAAAAACAAGCACAAAAAAATCTAGCTCAGCAACACTAAAACAGAACCAACCATCACCACAACCCAAACGCACTAAACCCATAATTTTGCTTGTTTTTCTGATTAGTGCATTTTCGTATGGTTTATATTACTTACAATCTATTCCACCAACGAATAGTATTCCTGATTCCACTCTCCAACCCCTTATTAAAAAAGAGACCACAAATCATAAGCCTCTCACAGAGAAAAAAACTGACGCTCGATTTAAGTTTTACGACCTTTTACCCGAAAGCAACATAAAGCCTTCTGAAGTCGACGCTTACAAATTCAGGGAAAAAAACAAGCAAACAAAGTATTCTTACCTGGTCCAAACAGGTTCTTTTCGTAATAAAAAAGATGCTGAGCGGCAAAAAGCAACTATTGCATTCAAAGGAATCAAAGCTGATATTAACGTTGTTACAAGCAAAAATGGCGTAGCTTGGTACAGAGTCATGGCCGGTCCCTATAGTAACCGAAGCAAAATGAATAGCGTATTAGACAAACTCGTCTCAATTAACATCCAACCTCTTGTAAAAAAAGTTAAAAAATAAGACCGCATACACTCTTTTAGCACTGCACTGCTTGAAATCAAATAAAGCACCACCATGTATATAGCTCTAAGTTATGCACATACATCCTGCATAACATTTATATCCTATGACTGTGGAGACATCATGACTACCATACTTTCAGTACGCAGAGACGGCGAGGTCGCATTAGGTGGCGACGGCCAAGTATCTCTCGGAAACACAATAATGAAAGGTAATGCCAAAAAAGTTCGCCGTTTATATCACGGCCAAGTTATTGCTGGTTTTGCTGGTGGCACCGCTGATGCATTTACACTATTTGAACGTTTCGAAGCTCAGCTTGAAAAACATAACGGCCAACTCGTTAGAGCAGCTGTAGAGCTTGCTAAGGATTGGCGAACGGACAGAGCATTACGCAAACTTGAAGCATTACTGGCTGTTGCCGACAAAGATAACTCACTCATCATTACCGGCAATGGAGATGTGATAGAACCCGAAGACAGCTTAATTTCTATTGGTTCAGGTGGCCCATTTGCTCAGGCTAGTGCTCGCGCACTGTTAGAAAACACCGAATTATCAGCCCATGAGATCGTCGAAAAGGGATTAGAAATCGCATCAAGCATCTGCGTTTTTACTAACGGCTCTTTTACAATTGAAGACATTAATAAAGAAACTACTCCTTCAACCTCTGATTCAACGAGCAAGTAATCTATTATGGCAAACATGACTCCCCGTGAAATCGTACATGAATTAAACCAGCATATTATTGGTCAAGATGGTGCAAAACGCGCAGTCGCGATTGCACTTAGAAATCGCTGGAGAAGAATGCAACTTGAGCCATCATTACGCGATGAAGTTTCACCCAAAAACATCCTAATGATTGGCCCTACCGGCGTGGGTAAAACAGAAATCGCACGCCGACTTGCAAAACTAGCCGACGCACCGTTTATTAAAGTTGAAGCAACCAAGTTTACTGAAGTTGGCTATGTCGGTAGAGACGTCGAATCAATCATTAGAGACATTGCAGACCACGCACTCAATATGTTTCGGCAGAAAGAGATTACTCAAGTTTCTATGCGGGCTGAAGATGCGGCAGAAGATAGAGTACTAGACGCCCTCCTTCGCCCCGCCAGAAGCCCATCTACGGTAGACGAACAAATACAGGAAGAATCTTCTACCCGACAAATATTTCGTAAAAAGCTTCGCGAAGGCGATTTAGATGACAAAGAAATTGATATCGAAATTAGTGCCGCACCTGTAGGCGTAGAAATCATGGCCCCTCCCGGCATGGAAGAAATGAGCAGCCAACTTCAGAATATTTTTTCTAATATGTCAGGTGACAAAAAGAAAACAAAAAAATTAAAAGTAGCTGACGCTCTTAAGAAAATCCAAGATGAAGAGGCTTCTAAACTCATCAATGAAGATAAAATAAAAGCAAAAGCAATTGAAGCAGTAGAACAAAATGGTATCGTCTTCCTAGATGAGATTGATAAAGTCGCCAAACGCTCAGAAGGCGCTTCAGCGGATGTTTCTCGTGAAGGAGTACAAAGAGACCTACTTCCTCTTATTGAAGGAAGCACCGTAAATACCAAACTTGGCATCATCAAAACAGATCATATTTTATTTATTGCATCAGGCGCATTTCACCTATCAAAACCTTCCGACCTTATCCCTGAACTTCAAGGCCGTTTACCAATTCGCGTAGAATTAAAAGCACTTTCTGCTCAAGATTTCGAAAGAATTCTTATTGAGCCTAATGCTTCCTTGATACATCAATATATCGCACTAATGAAAACAGAAGGTCTTGATCTTAGCTTCACCAGTGGTGCTATTGAGAAAATCGCGCATATCGCCTGGAAAGTTAATGAGAAGACTGAAAATATTGGCGCACGAAGACTTCACACCGTTCTTGAGCGTTTACTAGAGCAAGTGTCTTTTGATGCGGGCGATGCGCAACAAGGCAGCTTTGAAGTGACCCCTGAATATGTTGACAGCCAGTTAGACGAACTTTCTGAAGATGAAGACCTTAGCCAGTACATATTGTAAGTGTAAATAGTTGTAGCTTCAGAAAATCTCAATGCACAAATAAGAGTGTTGCATGATGAAACCATACGCACTCTTATAAGTATGTATTCACACTAAAAAGGCATAAGAAATGACTCAAGCTATTCCAAAGCAAATTAAAATAAAAATGGGATCAGGCTGCCTAGAGCTCACTTATGAAGGAGAGCCTTCATACGAGCTTAGCTTTGAGTTTCTTAGGGTACTTTCACCATCAGCAGAAGTAAGAGGCCACGGTGAAGGGAATGAGGTGCTACAATTTGGAAAAAAGCTTGTTACCATTAAACAAGTTGAGCCTGTTGGTAACTACGCAATCAAAATAACATTTAGTGATAGTCATGACTCCGGCTTATACTCTTGGCCATTACTCTATCAGTTTTGCCAAGAAAAAGAACAGCTATGGGGCCTGTATTTAGACAAACTAAACACTTCTGGCCAATCTCGAGATCCTAATTAGAGTTAATCTAACTAAAGTGCACTAAATTTAGAAAAGCGACACAACCTTCTGCCCTACTTTGCCTAAATAGCTTTCATTTGACGCCTCTTTTTTCAAGGCATATTTTTTAGCTCTCGACTCCTTCCGTGGTTCGTACATAGGCAGTGCTTCGCCGTATAAGCCCGTACTAAGCGTTCTATTTTCATCTTCTAAAATATCATGACGTATGCGAATACCCGCTGGTTTAAGTACCTTTTCAAGCTCCGCCGCTCTAGTTCGTAAGTTTTCTCTTGTCAGTTGGTAAGCTCGCTCACACATCATTTTACGCGCCTTAAAGCTAAATACACTTGAGAAAAATAAATTTGCATCATCACGAGCAGGCTCAAATAAAAGTACAGACCGACCTGGGTAATCTCGCTCTATCGCATTTAGCCCTGATGATAAGCGCGAATGAACCATCGTTCGATAGGATTGCGAAAGCACTTTTGGCATCCCGGAAGCAACAAGATCTTCTCGCTCCATTGTTCCAGTAGCAACAGCTTGGTGCACATCAATCGGTACAACAGGATTAATTGCAAAGACAATATCAGCTCCATGATCAATGGCTACCGAGGTATGCATCCCCTTATTTAAAGTCCCATCCACGTAAAAATGCCCGTTAGCCTCAACCGGCTTATAGATACCGGGTGATGCCATACTTGACTGAATTGCTTTTGAAATAGGAATATCTTTTTGATTTTCATTACCAAAACGAACAGTTTGACCCGTTTCCAAATCAGTAGCCAAAATAATTAATCGCTTACGAAGTTGTGCAAAGTCATTGGTTCGGCCCAAGGAGCTATAAGATCGAGATACATATTGATGAAACCCATCATTATCAAAGATGCCTGACGGTATAGCATCCGCGAGCACTGTTAAAGATTCAAGAATACTTTGATCATTTGGGTTACTTAACAGATTTAACCAAGCATTAAATAACAGCTTAGGCACTGCACGAAAACGATCCATATATTCAGAAAATGCAGGACGATAAAATACAGCAGGATGAAAAGGATGAACATCATCTTCATTTCTAACAAAAATTCGGCACATTTGAGCAGGCGTCATTTGGTTAGCTAAATTTGCAGCAACAAATGATCCTGAATTAACCCCCACATACACACTAAGGTCATTCAAATCCAAACCTTCCAAAGCTTCATCTAAAGCTCTTAAAGCACCGATCTCATAGATACCACCTAATGGGCCACCACCACCTAGCGCAATACCTAAAGAAGGCTTTTCTTTATTGCTTTGAACCACTTTAGACATTCAACAACCTCATCAAAAATTCACTTAACAATTTTTTCACTTCGACATACGATTAGATTAAAATTTAAATTTAGTATATTCACCCTAGAACAAACAAATAACTATAAATGCTGACCTTAATCATCCTTTAACTTGCTCGGACGTAAATACCCACCAAATCCCGCTTCTTTTAACGCAAGACTTAAGGTACTTTGAATAATAAATGGAGAATCTAGCGTCAAAACACTTTCGAGTAGATCTTCAGCCCACTTTAAATCAATACCACGAATAACTGACTTAACTTTAAGCAAATTAGAAGCATTCATAGAGAGCGCTTGATATCCCATAGCCATTAACAATACAGCGCCCGCTGGATCACCTGCTAGCTCACCACAGATACTCAGCTGAACATTCATTTTTTTAGCATCTTTAGCAACACTATACAAAGCTTGTAACACTGCGGGGTGAAATGAGTGATAAAGTGATGCTACACGCGGGTTATTTCTATCAACAGCCAATAAATACTGAGTCAAATCATTTGATCCAACAGATAAAAAGTCTACACGTTCGGCCAACTCACGAACCTGATAAACCGCCGCAGGCACTTCAATCATCACACCTATTTGGGGCATTGAAACATCGAGCCCTTCTGAGCGAAGCTGGTGATATTCACGGTAAATCAAATGAAGCGCCTCTTCCACTTCATTCACATTGGAAATCATCGGCAGCATAATACGTAAATTATCCAAACCAATGCTTGCCTTTAACATAGCGCGCATCTGAACCAGAAAAATCTCTGGATGATCTAAAGTCACACGAATTCCACGCCACCCCAAAAAAGGATTTTCCTCAGTAATAGGAAAATATGACAGAGATTTATCTCCTCCTATATCTAAGGTTCGCATAGTGACATAACTAGGTGCGAAAGCTTCAAGCTGTTCACGATAGCAAGCAAGCTGCTCTTGCTCGCTTGGAAAACGCTCATTAATCATAAAGGGAACTTCAGTACGATACAGTCCAACACCCTCAGCACCCTGGTTCAAGGATCGAACCACATCGGTCATTAAACCCGTATTAACCCATGCAGCAACACGGTGTCCATCCTTAGTTTCGCAGGGCAAAGTCTTAAGCGACTCCAAACCCTGATCTAACTGCCGCTCTTCCTCAACAATATTAAGATAGAAACTACGCAAACTATCTGATGGGCAGGCAAATAACTCACCATTGTAACCATCAAGTATTAACTCTTTATTATCTAATTGGGTCAGTGGCACGTCCACCAACCCCATAATTGTTGGGATCCCCATTGCTTTTGCAAGGATAGCAACATGCGAATTACCCGAGCCTTTAATAGAGACCAAGCCAATTAGCTTATCCCGAGAAATCTCACCAAGCATTGTCGCTGTTAGCTCATCACTTACCAAAATTGTATTTTCAGGGTAATCCCTAACACTATGATCATTTTCTTGTAAGTAAGAAAGTACTCGTCGCCCTAGATCCTTAATATCAACAGCACGCTCGCTTAAGTAAGCATCATTCATCATTTCAAAATGACGAGCATAGTCATTGATGATTGTTCTTAATGCCGACTGTGGACACTTACCTGCATTAATTTGAGCAATCACCTCTCCTGCCAAGGCATTGTCATCCAACATTGCCAAATAAACATCAAACAAGGCTTGCTCTTCAGGCCTCAATTGTTCAGACAATCTCAAACCCACTTTTTGAATATCGCTACGAACCGACTCTATCGCTGACTCAAATGCTTTAATATCCAATGGAATATCTACCGAATTACGATCTGGGACTGCATCAAGATCCGCAAGCGGGAACATAACAACACTTTTACCAATCGCAACGCCTGGCGCACCTGCAACGCCCTTAAAAGAGATATCTCTCGCAGACTGACCTGTAGATGTTAATCCAGCAATGACACTCGTTGCCTCATTGTGCGCGATGACACTAGCCAATTGAGCAGAAACAGTAATTAAGAAAGCTTCTTCACCTTCATCAAAGTGCCGTGAGTTATTGGCTTCTTGAACAACTAAAACCCCTAACACTTTTTTATGGTGAATGATGGGGACACCTAAGAAGCTTTCATAACGCTCTTCACCCGTTTCAGGAAAATATCGATAACGCTCATGTTCTTGGGCATGTTCAAGATTGATAGGCTCTTCTCGAACGCCTACCAAGCCTACCAAGCCTTCAGAATACCCCAGGCTCACTTTACCAATTGCGTCAGGATTTAATCCTTGAGATGCCATTAAAATGTAGCGCTTTTTTTCTTCATCAAGGAGATAAATTGAACATACTTCAGTAGACATTACCTCTTGGACACGCAACACAATAACATTCAGCGCCTCCTCTAAATTTGAGGCGCCATTCACTTCTTGGATTATGCTCCGAAGCATACTAAGCATTCATTAATCCCCTCTCACCGTTTCAGGTAAGTCATACTCTAAATTGAATAAATCGGTAGACAATTCTTTCATTGCCCGTCGGTATACTTCTCGCTTAAATGAAACAACCTTCCCTAATGGATACCAATAACTTACCCATTTCCAGCTATCAAACTCAGGACTATTGCCAGAATTTACAGTGACCATTGAATCAGCACTTAGCATTCTCAATAAATACCATTTTTGCTTTTGTCCAACACATAAGGGATGCGAATTATGGCGGATCATCTTTTTTGGTAGCCTATAACGCAGCCAACCTTTTGTTGTTGCGATGATTTTTACATCACCTTCAACTAACCCCACCTCTTCATACAACTCTCTGTATAGTGCTTGTTCTGGTGTTTCACTAACTTTAATACCACCTTGTGGAAACTGCCAAGAGCTCTGCCCTATTCGTTTTGCCCAAAGTACCTGATTAAACTGGTTCGCGAGAATAATTCCGACATTTAGTCTAAATCCGTCAGAATCTATCACTCTATTATCCTTATAATTATTTAGCTTTGCCTCATTCTTTCAGAAATTGTATCGCTCGGCAATCAAGTAAGCCGCTATCACCTTATTATTTATACAAATAATCCTATTTCAACACGACATTTATATAAATTGATCTAGTCAATTTTCTTATATCAAGCAATTTTCTGATATGATTTGTCTTATATACAGCTTAGCGGAGATTTTATAAGTGGCCTTGGTAATTTTTGATTTAGACAATACTCTAATCGCAGGTGATAGTGATCATGCCTGGGGTGAGTTCTTAGTAGAACGTAAAATAGTTGATGCTGAGTACTACCAAACAAAAAATGATCAATTTTTTCAAGATTATCAATCAGGCAATCTTATCATTGAGGAATACCTAGCCTTCGCATTAGAACCTCTAGCAAACAATACACTTGAGGATTTACTGTCCTGGCGTGAAGCTTTCCTAACTGAAAAAATACTTCCTCTGATGCTGCCAAAAGCGAAAGCATTAATCGAAAAACACCGTAAACAAGGTGATTATCTACTCATTATTACCGCGACCAACCATTTTGTAACCGAGCGCATCGCTAAGATTCTGGAAGTTGATGATTTAATTGCGACGGAACCAGAAAAAGACAGCCTAGGATTTACGGGCAAGATAGCAGGTACTCCTAGCTTTAAAGAAGGAAAAATCATACGTTTAAATGACTGGTTAAAGAATCACAATCACTCCATGACAGGGTCATATTTTTACAGTGATTCGCATAATGATTTACCTTTACTTGAGCTTGTAGATAATCCCGTAGCTGTTGATCCTGACGATACGCTAAGAGCTTATTGTGAAAAGAATAAATGGCCTGTTCAAACACTTAGAAATACGTAATAATTTTATCACCTATAATCGCACCAAAGACACATCGACTCAGCCAGGCACCCATAAAAATGGTCAAACTAAGCACCACGATTTCATTACTGCTAATCTGCATCGCTCTCTTTGGTTGTGACACAAAAGTCAAATCCCAAAAAAAAGAACTCACAACAACCTCTGTATCTCCGGAGAAAGATGCAAACATAAAACAGAATACTACCAGCTTAACCCTTTTTTTAAATGCTGCAGAAAAAGCATTCATGCAATTACAAGAGTCTGGTAACACTCTGCAGCACACCATCAAAAACTTTATTCAAACCCCTTCACCAGAGCACCTAAATGAAGCTAAAAAGGCACTTTTAAATACACATCATCAATATATGCTGATTCAAGTTTTTCAAAAAATTGACATACTGCATCCAGAATTTGACTTACTCCAAAGCCAACCAAGCGTCATTCACCCTCTAAATATTCGCTTGGATCAACACCCAATCATTGCTGGTTATTTGGATGCTGTACCAAACTATCCAGCCAGCGGTTTGATTTTTACTGAGCAAGTATTATCAGCCGAGTATTTGAACAACGAACACCAGTTTTCAGATACAGCCTACGTGGCTATCGGATTTCATGCTCTTGAGCTCATGTTAATGGGCGGCCTCAATCAAACATCAAAGGAACGATACCTCGAATTTAGCAACCTAGGCAATACAACAGAAAAAAGCACGTATAGTGACCGTCGCAGCCGTTACGTACAACTTTTAACAACACTAATAAATGATGACATCAAAAAGTTATCGGCAGCTTGGACGACGGACGAAGGGTTTTACCCACAGACATTAAATGAATTATTACCCTACGAAAGCGATCGACTCATTCAACAAGCGTATAAAATAGAAGAACATGCTCTTTTGCAAATAAAAGAGCATGAGAAAGATAGCCACCTTGATGCGATAGATGAAAGAAAAGCGCAGCTAGCGCTTATCCTTAAAAATCAAAACACCGAGTCAAACTGATAGCTAAGCAGGAAGTACTCGAACAAACATCGCTTTCAAATATTCTGTTTCTGGTATCGCCGGTACAATCGGGTGATCTGCACCTTGCGAACCCTGTTCAATAATTTGTAAGCGCTTCTCAAGCGTTTGACCAGAAATACGTAAGGCCGTGACTAAGTCTGCTCGTGATAAATGCATCGAACAAGAACCAGAAACCAACAAACCATCTCTAGTTAACAAACGCATCGCAAGCTGATTAAGTTTCTGATACGCCCTTTCACCCACTTTCTGGTCTTTTCGGCGCGGAATAAAAGCCGGTGGATCTACAATCACCACATCAAACTTTTCACCATCTTCTAACAGTTTCCGGCACACTTCAATCACATCACCTTCAATACTGTTTACTTTTTCTTCAACATCATTTAGCGCTGCATTTTTTGCAACATAAGATAAAGCCAAAGAAGAACTATCTACACAGGTAACAGATTCAGCACCAAACGCAGCAGCTTGAATACCCCAACCACCAACATAACTATAAAGGTCTAATACCTTTTTGCCTTTCACATAATCTTTTAAGCGAGCGCGGTTCATTCTATGGTCATAAAACCATCCTGTTTTTTGTCCCGTCACAACAGGCGCAATAAACTTCACACCATTTTCTTCAAGAGAGGCCTCTTCGATCTCTTCACCAAAACCAATTTTAACGTATGACTCTAGCGCTTCTGACGCACGCATTTTTCCGTTATTTTTAAACAATATCGTTTTTGGCTTACATACCTTTTCGAGCGCAGCGAGTATATCATCCTTCAGTACTTCCATTCCGACTGAAGAAATTTGCACAACGAGCACATCACCAAAACGATCGACCACCAAACCTGGCAATGCATCACTATCACCAAAGACTAAACGATAGTGCGGGCTATCAAATGCAAGTTCTCGTAACGATAAAGCAATTTTTATACGATGAACCAGCAAAGATTGATCCATCCTTTGCTTTGGGTCGCGACTAACCACCCGACCACAAATTAAAGAAGAGGGCGACATAAACGCAACCCCCATTTCACGCCCAGTATGATCCTTAACGATTACTTGCTCACCAGGCGTAAATAACTTAAGTGGCGTTGCTTTTACATTAACCTCATTACTATAAACCCAAAGATGCCCTTGTTTTAACCGCTTTTCAGCACCTTTATTTAACTGCAACACATTCATTTCCATCATTTACACCCTCAAACCAAACCAACAATTTCAATACCGTTATATACTTAGGTCGCGGAGTATACCAAGGACGCACACATGTTGAAGTGTTTATTTTTTAATCCACCCTTATATTTAAGTTCAAATTTTTATTAACACGTCAAAAGGCCTTAGTATTTTCAATAATTGGGTCTACACTAACTTTGATACTATTGTTTTAAAAACAGGTCTTAAATCCAAAGTCTCAGGAGAATAAAGGGCATGCCCGCCGAATTATCCAAAGAACAAATTGCCAAAATATTGCACGGCATTTCTGTTCCTACACAACCCCAAATTTTGGTTGATTTGCAAATGGAGCAAATCATGCCAGACCCAGACATCATGCGCATAGCCAAACTCATTGCAAAAGATGTCGGCTTGGCTGGTACAATGCTAAAGTTTGTAAACTCTCCGTTTTACGGCCTTAGCAATAAAATTACCTCCATAGAGCAAGCAGTTTCTCTTTTAGGGATCAATACCGTGATCAATATTTTGAACGGCATTGCGATCAAGGGTGAAATGTCCGATGAAAAAATTGTAGCTTTAACACGGTTTTGGGATACCGCAAATGATATTGCCATGGTTTGTGCGACAGTTGCCAAAAAAGTCGGTTACCCAATACCCGATGAAGCGTATACCTTAGGCTTATTTCACAACACGGGCATCCCGTTGATGATGAAAAAGTTTGATGATTATTTAGATGTGATGGAAAAAACATATTCAGGCGATCACGAGCGCATCATTGATTTGGAAAATGAAAAATTCAATACAAACCATTGCGTCGTCGGCTACTACACCGCAAAATCTTGGAATCTACCAAGCCATATTTGCCAAGTCATTGCAGAACATCACAACACGCAGCAAGTCTTTAATGCAAAAGATGGTAAAAATCAAAATCAGAAGACACTATTAGCGGTTTTAAAGCTATCAGAACATATTTGTGGAAATTACAAAGTACTTGGTTTACAAGACTCTGACCCTGAGTGGGATGACAACAATAAAGACATCTTAGAGCACCTTGGCCTTACAAATTACGACATAGATGAATTAAAAGAAACTTTCAGCGACATGGGAATTAACGTGTATTAACGATACGCTTGTAGTTAATACACACTTTCGCAGTTGAAGGTTCGTTATATACCCTCACCAACAAAAAAGGAGCCTTAAGCTCCTTTTTTCATTAACTAATCACTTACCTTCTGATAAGCAACATCCAACTCTCTTGCTGCTTTAACATCATCTAAACGTCTAACTGGCTGGGTAAATGGCGCCTCTTTTAACATTTCAGGTGAAGTTTCAGCTTCCTTCTGAATTGCGATCATCGCATTCACAAAGCCTTCCAGCTCATCAATCGACTCAGTTTCTGTCGGTTCAATCAAAAGACATTCAGGTACAAGTAACGGAAAGTAAGTAGTGGGTGCATGATAGCCATAATCAAGCAAACGCTTCGCAAAATCCATAGCCGTGACACCTTGTTCTTTGGCCTGCTTACTCATCGTAATAATAAACTCATGCGTCGCACGTCGATCCTCATAAGCCAATTTAAAGCCCGCGTTAGACATTAATTTCGCCATGTAATTCGCACTCAGGGTCGAGTACTCACCAACACGATGTAAACCATCACGCCCCAATAATACAGAATAGATATAAGCACGTAGCACGATACCCGCATTACCCATAAACGCACTCAGACGACCAATACTATCAGGCAACTCCTTATCGTCGACCCAGTAGTAACTCAAATCACCCGTATCCGATTTTTTCTGGCCGGCTATTGGCGTTGGCAGATAAGGTAATAAGCGTTCACCCACAGCAACCGGACCTGACCCAGGGCCACCTCCACCATGAGGGGTTGCAAAAGTTTTATGTAAGTTCATATGAAGTACATCAAACCCCATATCGCCTGGACGAACTTTACCTAAAATAGCATTTAAGTTGGCACCATCGTAATAAAGCAAACCGCCCGCATCATGAACCGTTTTCGCAATCTCTTCTATCTGTCGCTCAAATACGCCACATGTAGAAGGATTGGTCATCATAATACCAGCCGTCTGAGGACCAACCGCTGCCTTTAAGGCATCCAGGTCTACATCACCATCGGCCCTTACAGGAACCTCCTTAACACTATACCCACACATTACCGCTGTCGCAGGATTGGTTCCATGCGCAGCTTCAGGCACGATAATTTCGGTACGTGCAAAATCTTTTCGGCCATTATGATACGCTTTAATCATCGCAACGCCCGCAAATTCACCTTGCGCACCCGCCATCGGCGTCAGTGAAACACCCGCCATACCAGTAACTTCTTTTAGCGTTTCTTGCAAATCATAAACACAAGACAGATAACCCTGACTATACGACGCAGGTGCAAATGGGTGTCGCGATAAAAACCCAGGTAAAGCCGCAGCCTGCTGAGCACCTCTAGGGTTGTACTTCATCGTACAAGAACCTAAAGGATAAAATTGCGTATCAATAGAAAAGTTTTTTCTTGAGAGGTTCGTAAAATGCCTAACAGCCTGTAATTCTGACACTTCGGGCAAGTCAGCTGGATGCTTACGTAAAAATTCATTAGGAAGATCAATATTCTCTGCTACATTCTGAGGGACCTGAGAAGTCGCATTTCGTCCCGTACTACCATTTTCAAATATTAACATTAAGCTGCTCCTTGCTGCAGAGCACGCTTCAGTGCCTCAACAAATAAATCGAGATCTGATTCAACCTTTACTTCAGTTACACAAACTAATAAGCAATTGTCTAGATCTGAATACGCTTCTGAATAATATGGCGACAAATCAAAACCAGCCAAAACACCTTGCTCAGCCATTAAATCAATCACTTCACCCACATTGCGATCAAGCTTAATCACAAACTCATGAAAAATCGCTTTCGGCGAACGAACCGTTACACCATTCACACCTTGGAGCTTACTAATTAATAACTGTGTGTTGTGGTGACTAGCCTTAGCAACCTTTAACAAACCGTCAAAACCCAACATTGTCAGGTAAATCGTTGCAGCAGTAACGGCCAAGCCTTGGTTAGTACAAATATTTGAAGTCGCTTTCGAACGGCGTATATGCTGCTCACGCGCCTGAAGAGTCAGAGTAAAGCCTTCCTTCCCTTCAAGATCAACCGTTCGGCCAATAATTCGACCAGGCATTTGACGTACTAATTTCTGTTTACAGCAAATAAAACCAAAATAAGGGCCGCCCGAAGCTAAGGGTAAACCAAAAGGCTGCCCTTCTCCCACTGCGATATCAGCCCCGCTTTCTCCCCATTCTCCTGGAGGTGCTAGCATTGCCATCGCCATAGGGTTTACAACACCAACGACTAACATGCCATGACGCTGCCCCCAGTCTGTTAGGGTATTCACATCCTCTAACGAGCCAAAGAAGTTTGGTTGTGGAATAACTAAGGCTGCATAATCTTGTGATTCAAACTGACTCAAGACGCCATGATCCAAACTAAGTGCTTGCGTATTTATAGGCAAGATATCTAAGGTAATACCCTGATTACTCACGATATCCTGAACTACTTTACGATAGAGCGGATGTACACTTCCCGCCACCAAGACTTTCTTGCTTTTTGATTTACGATTAGCACGAATAGCCATTAATACAGCTTCTGCTAATCCTGATGCGCCGTCATAAAGTGAAGCATTTGAGACATCCAAACCAGTTAACTGACACATCATAGACTGATATTCATAGATTAACTGTAGGGTTCCTTGGCTTGCTTCAGCCTGATATGGCGTATAAGCAGTCAAAAATTCACCACGCATTGTGGTACTCCAGACAGCCGCAGGAACATGATGCTCGTAAGCACCTGCACCGATAAAACAAAGCGCACCTTCATCTTGCTGCGCTCTTTCAGACAATAAACGCATCATAGACATTTCATTTAAACCTAAAGGAATACCATCCATAGGTTTGGCACGAAGGTGTTTTGGAATTTCATCAAACAAATCATCAATCGAATCAGCACCAATCACGTCCAACATTTTTTGGACATCTTGATCGGTATGCGGGATAAAAGGCATGAACAATCCTCTGAAGAGGGCACACTAGCGATATTTATTGTAACTACTTACTCTAGTAATCGTAGTAACTTTAAAAATACTGCATGCAAAGAAAGGAAACTATGGGTGAGCTTTCACTCACCACTAGATACGTAAACTAAAAATTTCAAAACCGAACTTAGTGATCTTCTGCGTCACAAAGTTCTTTATATGCGTCAGGGCTCAACAAACCCTCTAATTCTTCATTGTCACTTACTTTCATTTTAAAGAACCAACCATCATCATAAGGCTCGCTATTTACCAATTCAGGCGAATCTTCAAGATCTTCATTTATTTCAATAACTGTACCAGCAATTGGAGAGAAAATATCAGACGCTGCTTTTACAGATTCAACCACGCCAGCTTCATCACCCGCTACAATTTCTGAACCAACTTCAGGTAATTCAACAAAAACCACATCACCCAATAAGTCTTGTGCATGATGAGTAATACCAATCGTAACTGTTTCGCCGTCATCTTCTAAACGAACCCATTCATGGCTTGGAAGGTATTTTAAATCTCCAGGGATTGTACTCATTCTATATTCCTCTAACTAAAGCTGTAATATTTACAATTAATTGGTTATCTGGATATCATAGATCCAAATAAAAGGTAGTCAACAAATTCAATTCAGTAAATTATTTGTATACTTTTTGGCCGTTTCGAACAAATGGTGGCTTTACGACTTGAACTGGGATTTGCTTGCCACGTATATCGACCAAACATGTATCCCCGGTTTCACTCGGCACTCTCGCAAGAGCCACTGAATAACCTAATGTCGGCGAGAAAGTGCCACTGGTAATTTCACCATTATCAAAGCCGTCAACAATTACTTTCTGATGCCCTCTTAGAACGCCACGACGTTCTAAAACAAGCCCGACAAGCTTACTCGGCACACCTGACGCTTTTTGAGCTAACAATGCAGGCTTACCCACAAAGTCACGATCATCTGTAAATGAAACCGTCCAAGCCATACCTGACTGCAAAGGCGTCACCGACTCATCCATATCAGAACCATAAAGATTCATACCGGCTTCTAGACGAAGTGTATCCCTCGCACCTAAGCCACAAGGTTTTACACCTTCTTCTGTTAATGCTTTCCAAAAGGCAGATGCCTCAGATTCCGGCACTAAAACTTCTAATCCATCCTCTCCGGTATAACCAGTTCGACAGAACATCCAACCATTATCTTCAAGCCCTTGGAAAACATTCAACCCCCCAATCAACTCAGCTTGAGCAGGTTTAACCGCCTTGACCTTTTCAATGGCTTCTGGACCTTGAACAGCAATCATAGCAAGCTCAGGTCGTTCAATTAATTCAACCTCAAAAGTTTTAGCTTGTTTTTCCATCCAGGCTAAATCTTTTTCTCGTGTACCACAATTCACAACAAGACGATAATCTTGAGGCATACGATAAACAATCAGATCATCAATTACACCACCATTTTCATCCAGCATTCCGCTATACAGCGCTTTTCCCGTGTCTTTCAATTTATCAACGTCATTGGCTAATAAATAACGTAAAAACTCACGTGATTGAGCACCTTGAACATCTACAATTGTCATATGAGAAACATCAAACATACCAGCAGACTGTCTAACAATATGGTGCTCTTCTATTTGAGACCCATAATGGAGAGGCATATCCCAACCACCAAAATCTACAATTTTAGCGCCAGCATTTTGATGTTCATCGTGCAATACGGTTTTTGAACCCAAGAGATACTCTCCAAATAAGTAACAAAAGAAAGGCCCATTCAAAAAATGACCTACTTAAAACCGGCATTTTACCTGAATGACTAGGGGAAAAACCACCAGCTTTTGAATAGTATTAAGACAAAAAGTAAAAAATACAGAGGGAATACTTACAGAAAGGCTTGGAAGTGATTGAATTTAAAATTAAAGACTTATTTCAAAGAAGTCATTTATCGCAGGCAAAACTTTAAAGAAATCATCAAAAGCATGACTACCTCCAGATTGAATCCACATTTTTGCACCATCAAGTAGGGTAACAGCTTGCTGAAACATTAACACTTCATCAGCAGTTTGCGTCAATAAAAACATTTTTTCTGGTGAGGCTGTATAACTGACCTCAAGTGATTTTAACTCATCCATATGTGTCATCTTCACTTCATAACGCTCCCCTGTATAAAGGTTCACGTTTTCACCTAGGTAATCAATTAGCAATGTATAAGGTTCAATGGCTGGATTAATCAACACTAGAGGTAATTGATAGCGGTGTTGGAAATACAAACCATAATATCCCCCCAAAGAGCTCCCAATAAACCCCGCAATTGATTCTCGACCAAGCGATTGAACTAATCCATCCACAACGCTAATCGCATCTAATGGTCCTGGAGGAAGTGCAGGTATACAAACCCTTAAACAAGAAGAGTTTTTTTCAAAGTACTCACTGGTGACACGAGCTTTTTCAGATTGAGGCGAACTATTAAAACCATGCAGATAAATAAGTACCTTCATGAAAGTATTAGGGCGTGTTGACACTTCGTATTCATCACTGCTGGAAGTCATTTTTTGATCCAGCAAGGCAGAATAAGCGTCAACACGCTCTAGTATCCGTTACTTTTTAAATCTAATGTAAACTCAAAATCTTTAGTCCGCACAACATCGGTCTCAATTGCGCCATCAGGAAATAACTTTATCCAGCGATAGCCTGGCGAAATTGTATCAACAGCAAAGTCATTAGACTTAGGTAAAAACTGAATACAGGTTGAAGGTGTTGCGTAGAGGTTAACACCAGCCCTTTCTTCATCTAGCTGCTGATGGATATGCCCCCACAATATCGCTTTCACATTATCGAATTGATCAATAATATTAAAAAAGTCATCTCGATTATGTAGTCCTATATTGTCTAACCACGCGCTTTCAATATCAACCGGGTGATGATGCAAACAAACAACCGTATGAAGATCCGGTCGTTCTTTTAATGCAGATTCAAGCACTTTCAGTTCATTACTTTCCAAATAACCGTGAACCTTTCCGCTCACCATAGAATCTAATAAGATAAACTGCCAGCGCCCTATACGAAACACTTTGTTTAGCTCTGAACCTGTTCCGACAACCTGACGCATAACATCACGATCATCATGGTTGCCTGGAAACCAAGAAACCGGACAAGTGAAACGAGACATTTTCGACTTAAAATACTGATATGCATCTGAAGAAGCATCTTGCGCTAAATCACCAGTAGCCAGAACATAGTCAGGCTCGGCATGTAATTTATCCACTTCACTTAGTACGGCTTCTAGGCTATCACGCGTATTCATGCCTAATAGCTCGCCATCTTCATTTTTCGTTAAATGACAATCCGTTAAATGGAGAATATTTAAAGTAGCGTCATCTACACTATATTCATTAGACATTTATCTTTCGGCTCTTTTTATTGAAAAGCATACATTCATACATCGTAATTATTACACTAATTAAAATCATGCACCGCTCACTAAAATCGGGGCTCTTTCCGGCACTATAAACTTAAACACAGCCCTGTTACATTAGGGCTTATTTAAAACTAGTAAAGTTTTTGAATTTAGATAGCTATTCGGCAACTATTTTTACACTTTTATTACATAAAACATGTAATTTAAACATTAACAGGACCAATTATATCGGAGTAATCATTTTTTTTTGATAAAATAATCACAACTCGTTACGTGTAAACGGAAGTACGTCGCAACATCCATGCATTAAACAAAAATTTAACCATTCAGATAAAAATGCATTTAATTGATTTTTTTCATCAGGATGATGCATTCGTTTATTTGGATATTGATTAACTCCCTGAGTTGCTTGTCGACCTTGATGATTCACAACTTCAGCCACAACAGCATCATGATATAAACGAACGGTTAATTTCGGATTATTCACCCATTTACCTGCGGCAGCAGTTTGTTCTAACAAAAAAGTGTCAGTATATTTACAAGACTCAAGCTGTTGAATGAGCACTTTCCCCACAAAATGATGCTCCGTCTGAAGACTAAACTCCATGAGCTCAGAGTCACCCATAATGCGTATCAATTTAAGCAGCCGACTATAATTACTCTCATATAATGCACCTAGCTGCACTAAATCAGGAATATATTTTTTTCGCATACTCGCCCTTATTTCGATTTTGGCAACCAAGCCTGCTCAACACGACTACGGTTCAACGCTAACCACTGCAAGGCAATAATTGCTGCAGCATTATTTATCTGACCACTTTCAATCATCAACATTGCGTCATCAAAAGAGACAACATGAACACGAATATCCTCATCCTCTTCCGCTAAACCAAATACACCGCCGACTTCACGACTATCTACCTGTGCGCAATATAAATGGACTTTCTCTGTTGTCCCACCAGGCGAAGCTAAATAATTACAGATAGGCAGCAACTCACCCAGTTCAAGATTAGCCTCTTCAACGGCTTCCCGACGAGCTACATCCTCTGGGTCTTCACCCTTCTCATTTATTCCTGCAACCAACTCAATCAACCATGGTGACACTTCGCTCTCTACGCCCTCATGTTCAAGTGGCACAGCCCCTATTCTAAATTGTTCCACCAATACAACGCAGTTTCTCACTGGATCGTAGGGCAACACGCAGGTTGCATCACCACGAATGAAAATTTCTCGCCCGACAGCGCGACTCCACGAGCCATCAAAACGTTTATGTTTAAAGTGGAATCGATCCAGTTTAAAAAAGCCCTTAAAACAAGGCTCACGCTCAATTATTTCAAAATCTTCTTGACCATACTGCTGCTGTATCATGCGAGTTTTTGCACTCCTAATAATGTCATTGAATTGATGCCTCCCACCTCATTTCCCAACATCTTTTTCATTGCTATTCAGGCATATAGAGAGCAAATAAATGAGTTTTAGAGATTCATAGTCTAGAGTTCTAAAAAGTTATTGTCCATAATGACCAACGACAAGCATTACATTCACTGCGAACACCAGCAATTATTTGACTAAGAACTACTTTCAAGCATCAACAACGGACAGCAATAAAGATGAAAAAAACACCTAAGCTAATTTTATCCAGCATTCTCATGGCTGTTGCCAGCCAATCATTTGCAGCTAGTTATGATTTGATCAGCCTTTATAAAAGTGCAGAAAACTACGACGCAGATACTTTTGCGGCTAAATCAGCTTTTATGGCAATCAAAGAAGGGGAAGATATAGCACTTGCCTCACTACTACCTTCGGTCAATGGCACTGCGAGTATTTCGACAACAAACGCAAATAAAAACGCCCCTAGCAACGATGATAGTTTCAAAACCAAAGCCTACTCAGTATCACTTACTCAGCCATTATTTAATCTCCAAGACTGGCATACACTATCTTCATCTGAGCAAAGAACACTTCAAGCGCAATCTATTTATTTTGCTGCACAACAAAATCTGATAATCGATGTTGTTTCAGCCTATTTAAATGTTTTACGGGAGCAAGAAAACCTTAAATCAGCTCGTTCGCAAGAAGCTGCGGTTAAACGTCAGTATGAGCAAGCGCGCGAGCAATTTGATGTTGGTTTAATCGCTATTACCGACGTACACGAAGCTAAAGCTTCCTACGACTCGTCACAAACCAGCCGCATTCGTTCTGAAGGAAACCTAACAATTGCCGTTGAAGACCTCTCTCGACTGACAGGCCAACACACCTCTGAGCTAGCGACACTTCGAAGTGACTTCCCTATTACGTTAGATCCTTCAAGCTCCGCTGAAGCATGGGTAAATGCAGCTTACAAAAACAACCTCAACATAAAATCAGCTGAATACACATTAGAAGCACTAAAATACCAACTTAAATCAAGCCAATCTCAACACGCCCCAACCATAGACTTTAGCGCTCGTTATGGCACAACAAAGCTAACAAACCTCGCACCTTCAAACAGCGACTCCGAAGAAACATCTGCATCAATCACCCTAAATGTCCCGATCTATTCAGGTGGGGCAATCTCAGCGAGCACCCGACAAACTCGTTATGAGGTTGAGCAAGCTAAACACTTACTATCATCCGCACAACGACAAGCCCGTGTTGAAGCAAGAAGTGAATACATTAATATAAAAACGAACATTCAAACAACAGAGTCTTTGAAACAAAACATTATTTCACGAGAAAGTGCGCTTGAAGCGACCAGAGAAGGTTACAAGGTCGGCACACGAAACATTGTTGAAGTATTAGATGCCGAACGAAATTACTATACTGCATTAAGAGATTACGCTAATGCACGGTTTGACTTTGTAGAAAGTAATCTTCGAATACGACGCTCAGCGGGCACATTAAATATTAAAGACCTAGAAGCACTAAACAAATGGTTAGAGTCTACAAAATAGTCTAATTAGTTAGAAGTGTTAACCAATGTTTCTAACTTTTTTCAACGAGTAACGGCGCCAAGTAATCAACCACTCGGGTTACAGCGCCTTTACTTGCATTCACCTCATTCATCGCATACTGCCCACGTTTCCGTGCATTTTCAGGATCGGCCATTAACTGTTTTAACGCTACAAGTAGCCTAGCCTCTCCAAGTACAACCTCCATTCCCCCTGAAGTAACTAATTGCTCACAAATAGCTTCAAAGTTAAACACATGAGGTCCTGCCAAAATAGGCAAACCTAGAGCACCTGGCTCTATCGGGTTATGCCCCCCAACCTCAACCAGTGACCCGCCAATAAAAGCGATGTCTGATGCGGCATAAAAGTTCAACAACTCACCCATCGTATCAACAACAAAAACATCCGCATCTTTCGGAATACGCGATTCATGCGTACGACGGTAGGTCATAAAACCAACCTGTTCAGCAAGCTCAAAAGCGCTATCAAACCGCTCGGGATGACGCGGCACTAGAATCAAAACGGCATCAGGAAAAAACTTTCTCAACTGCAGGTGAATCGCCAATACACGAGCGTCCTCCCCTTCATGCGTACTCGCGGCAATCCAGACAGGCTGAGACTGCCGCAAAGCTTGCTTCAACTGACGCCCTTCACGATGAATAGCAGGGACAATATTCACATCATATTTCACGCTTCCCGTCACATGTATTTTTTCACCAGAAATACCTAAAGAACAAAAACGAGACGCGTCATTTTTGTTTTGGCAAAGAACCAATGAAAGTTCATTCAACATCCAACCTACAGCAGGCTTTAAGCGACGATACCCATTCGCTGAACGCTCTGATAATCGTGCATTCACAATAACGACAGGGCAGCCTTTCTTGCGAGCCAAATGAATCATATTTGGCCATAATTCTGTTTCCATTATTATCAGGAACTCGGGCTTTACTCGTCTTAAAAAGGCATTCACCATAATTGGTAAATCATAAGGTGCATAGACATGAAAAACACCGTCACCAAACAACTTATAAATTTGTTCAGAGCTCGTTGGCGTCATACTAGTAATGACAATATTTCTATCAGGAAAACGCTTTTGTAATGCGCGTATAACAGGCTCAGCGGCTAACACCTCCCCTACCGATACAGCATGCACCCAAATACTCCTTTTTAAACTGGGCGTTGTAAATAAGCCGAAACGCTCTAATTTACGAGTACGGTATTCAGGCGCTTTATATCCTCGCCAAAATAATTTTATAATAATAAAAGGCATACATAATGCGAAGAGAATTGAGTAAACTAGTCGTGACATAGAATGAACATCATCATGGTGGCAGATTTTATATGAAGGCATTTTCTGTAAATGCTTATTATAACGCAGCCACATATTTTTTGCATAAACTGTACTTGATTAACATCAGCAGACTTGATCCACTCCAACTGGAACACTGATAACTTGGCACTCAAAGATGTAACAAATCTAGCTAAATCAAATAATAGACCACTAACTATTTGGTTTATACATGATAAGAAACCAGGACATATTCATCAGCTTCAGGGGCTCGAAGAACGTATTGCGAGCTATTGTGAAATTAATACCCACTGGATTGATACTAACGAAAACAAGCCTACCTGGTTCGATACTTTACTAAAAAAGAAAACAAACATTAGCACACCCGAAGCGACTTCTTCTGACTCCTTTCCAGACATTGTTATCGGCGCCGGACATACGACACATAAAACATTACTTTTCTACGCATACAGCCATAATGCCTACTGCATAGTGTTAATGAAACCTAGTTTACCTCTTTGCTTTTTTGATGCCGTCATTTGCCCTATGCACGATAAACTTAAAGAAAGCAAACGTGTACTGAATACTTTTGGCGCACTCAACACCGTACAACCCTCAAGTAAGGCGACTAAAAAAACATTATCTTTAATGCTGATTGGTGGACCATCGAAACACTTCAAATGGCAAGAAGAAAACCTGCTTGAGCAAATACAAATAATTTGCAAGCAACATAACAAAACACAATGGCTATTAAGTGACTCACCACGTACCCCAAGCTCATTGTTACCAAAACTGAAAAAGATGAATATTAAGAATTTAAGCTGCTTTCACTACCAGAGTAACGACATTGAACCGCTTCATACTCTTATGCTGAAATGTGCAATCACATGGGCCACCCCTGACAGCGTTTCAATGGTTTACGAGTCTTTGACCGCCGGCACCCCCACTTATACATTCGCCATGGAGCCCCAAAATACTAACAAGCCAAGCCGAGTTGCACAGTCCATTAAAAACTTAATCAATCAAAAACATGTCATTAGTTTCCAAAACTGGCAATTGCGCACCGATATAAAACCAAATAAGCTAGACTTATGGGAGGCGGATCGCGCAGCGAAATGGCTACTTAACCAATACTTTAAAAAACACCCTTGTAAGAATGATGTATGAGCTCCAGAAATAAAAAATCAAACCTACGCGTCATGCAAGTTCTCCCTGCTTTAGTCTCTGGGGGAGTAGAAAGAGGCACCATCGATATTGCTGCTGCCTTAATTAAAAATGGCCATCAAGCAATCGTTGTTTCTTCTGGAGGTGGCTTGGTAGAACAACTAGAATGCATAGGCGCTACACATATTAAGCTCCCAGTCCAAAGTAAAAACCCATTCATCATGTGGAAAAATGCACGGTCTTTAATCAAACTCATTTTCGAACATAAAATAGACCTTGTTCACGCTCGGTCGCGCGCGCCTGCCTGGAGTTGCTATTGGGCAACCAATTATACAAAAACCCCATTCATTACGACATTCCATGGCACTTACAGCCATCAAAACCGATTAAAAAAATGGTACAATTCAATCATGCTTCGAAGCGATCAAACAATTGCTGTGTCTAATTTTATTGCTGATCATATTAAGAAAATTTACCTTAGTCCTCATCTAAACCCTCACTTAAAATACACACCTGACATACAGGTAATCCATCGAGGTATTGATACCGAAAAATTTAACCCGGAAGCCATCACTTTCAAGCAAACACAACAATTAAAGCAACAATGGGGCATACCAGAAAATAAAATTATTATCATGCTCCCTGCTAGAATCACCCAATGGAAAGGCCATGCTATTTTTATTGATGCAATATCTCGACTACCATCAAATAATTTTATCTGTTTAATGGTTGGCGATGATCAAGGAAAAAGCGCTTATCGCGAAGCGTTAGATTGCGCTATTACCACTAATAATCTTAAGAATAAAATCAAGTTTGTCGGGGTTTGCAATGACATGCCTACAGCTTACAAATTAGCAGATATCGTCGTTTCAGCGTCAACAGACCCAGAAGCCTTTGGTCGAGTAGCTTGTGAAGCACAAGCAGTGGATTGCCTAGTTGTTGCAACAAATCATGGAGGCAGCATAGAAACGATTGCCCCAAGTCAACAAATGCTTTCATGCCAGCCTAATAATGCACTTTCAATGACTCAAGCAATAGAGACAGCACTTTCAATCAAACCTGAGCAATCTATAGCTATCCAAATGCAGTCCAGGAGGCATATTGAAGAAAACTTTTCCCTTAATAAAATGTGTAGTGATACATTAGCACTCTATCATCAACAGGTAGGTAACAAAAAGACTGGAGTACAAGCGTAAAAATGACGAATGTTAAAGTGAAGCAACAAGACTGTCATTACTGGAAGTATGATATCGATTGTTTTGAACACATTTCTGAAGCATATTTTACGGCACAATATTGGCAGAATATAAATGCAATTGAAGGACAAGAAAATGGCCGCGGTACGACTTGGTTTATTCAACACAAAAACAATCATTTAGTACTTAGACACTATTTAAGAGGCGGCTTGATAGGTAAAATTAGCCACGACCATTATATTTTTAATGGCTGGAAAAATTGCCGGGCAATTCGTGAATTTAATATTTTATACGAGCTTCACGAACAAGGATTTAAAGTTCCAAAACCTGCAGCGGCACAAATTATCCGCCACGGCCTAAGCTACCAAACTGATTTATTCACCCACCGAATTCCCAATGCACAAGATTTAGTTCAAGTTTTAAAATCAGCTCAAAGCCAGAAATTCTATAATGATTTAGGCAAGACAATTGCAGAATTCCATAATCATGGTGTTTTTCATGCTGACCTGAACATTCAGAATATTCTACGAGATAATCAAGATCAATTTTGGTTGATTGACTTCGACCGAGCCAAGCACTTAAAGCCAAGTCAAAGATGGCAACTTAGCAATTTAAAACGCCTAAAACGTAGTTTTGAAAAAGAGAAAAAACGTTTTGGTATTCAATGGCAAGCATCTGACTGGCAGATTTTTTTGAAGGCTTATCAAGCAACGATAAGTTAGTTCACTGCCAATATTCAGCAACCCATGCTGTGGGCGCAACACGCTTGTACCAACGTTTATACCAAGGTAGTTTTTTCCCCCACTGCCCTTTTATTGCATCAGGAGGATTAGGACAACCATGAAATACCACAATTTTTGCATTTTCTGGAATTCGACTAACAGGTTTTGAAAAAACCGAAAAACCAGATGAAAGACAATGTCTTTTAAAGCTCCGACACCAATCATCCGGAAAATACTTAAAATTTCCTAAGCCTAAATGCCCGGTAATATAAGCCTGCTCTGTACGGTATGCCTTTAATACTTTCAATGGATCATTTAAGTAATTTTCCAATAACGCAGCAGGTTGTCCCGCATCAAAACAAATTGCAGAAGCTTGTCCGATCAAACGATTTGGCTGATACCAGTTTTCAATAATTGCCAATTGATTGGTAAAAGAAAAAAAACAATCAATATTACCAACAATCACAACATCTAAGTCTAAAAATAATACCTTCCCAGTCATATTTGCTAATCCTGGTTCAAATAATGCCAGCTTTCTCCATGCAGGGCATACTTTGGCATACTCCCAAGGAGGCTCTTCAAACTCAGGCAAAGGCCAAACTTCAACAGCAGACTGGAGACCTTCTGACACCTCCGTCATACAAATAAAACGAAAAGGCAAAGTAAGGTTCCGCTTCACCATATTATACAAATGATTTACATATTCAGGCCCGTAAGCTGAACCCCATTTCAAGCACACAATATTTACGATTTCTGTCATTTTTTATACACTTTATTCCCGTTTATTCGCGTACCTTTAAAACGCTTATATTCCCACTGGTATTGATCAGGATTATCTCTGACACAATTTTCAACAGAACGATTTAATGCAGCGACCGAAGTTTCCACATTATCACTATATATTTCTGAATCAGCAGGTCGAAAGACCATTTCAAAACCTTCCGCATTTGGCAAGCGCACTGCACACAAACTAACTACTTCGCAATTAGTTCGATTAATTAATCGCGCCACCAATTTAATCGTATTGGCAGGTACCCCCATGAAAGGAGCATTAATACCGCCGTTACCTCCTGGAACCTGGTCAGGTAAAATCCCCACCATGCCTTGATTTGAAAGAATCGAAAATAAACGAATGACGCCTCGTTTATTGGTAGGAACTAGTTCAGACCCGTGTCGTCCACGCACGCCAGACATATACGTTTCGAGAGCTTTTATTTTGGGTGGTTTGTATAACGCTGCCATAGGCCGAAGTGTTGATAGATATAAACCGACCATTTCCCAATTACCGTGATGTGGTGCTAAAACAATAACGCCTTTACCTTTTGCTACAATGTCATCTAAATGCTCTTTTCCCTTCACTGCACGAATCTGAGACAACGTTTTTTCAGTAGGCCACTCCCACACCATTCCAAATTCAGCAAACAATTTTCCCGTTTCTATTAAACTTTGTTTAATTAATTTTTGCTGGGCTTCTGTTGAAAGCTCAGGAAAACATATTTCGATATTATCTTTGGTCGCCTGAGTTGATCTAGAGTCCCCCATCCAGAGGACACGCCCAATGAAAGCACCTAAGCGCTGCGCGTTCTTTAAGCTTAGGGCCGCTAACAATTTAAGTAAGACAATAACTAGCTTTGCTTTAAAGGAATCCATCTTTGACATCTTGAGTATAAAAAGAGTCTCAAGTTTAGTAGATTGACGTGTTAAAATCAGCTAACTTTTACAGTTCGAAAAAATACTAACTCAAATTTAACCGCTCTGAGCACACAACCGAATGAAAATATTACTTATCTTAGCCTCGACAGGTCCAATGATAGGAGGAATGGAAAGGCAGGTAGCACTCCAAGCAAAGCATATGAGTAAACTTAATAGCGCTGAAATTAGTGTGATCGCAGCACCTTGCTTTAAAGATTTATTTCCCGGTGGTATTAATTTTTTTCCTCTAAAAATGAACCGAAGTCGAAGGAGTCCAAGTTTATTATTTAGTATTCAAAGAGTAATTAGTTCAACATCATTCGACATTGTTCATGCGCACGGTCATAAGGCAGCATCGATTTTATCGACCATCAAACCTTTTTTGAACAAAAAAATTACTTTGATTGCAAGCGCACACAATGTAAAAAGAAATAATAGCGCACTCAAAAAAATGGATGAGGTATTTGTCGTCAGCGAAGGTATACAAACAGCCGTTAAGCCAATCCATTCAATCGTTATTCACAACGGCATTGAGCCTTGTTCACTCCCAAAAAGTGATCGAAAAATCTTTTGTAAAGACCTAAACCTAGACCCCAACCTCCCCTTAATTCTAGGCGTGGGGCGACTCGTTAAAACCAAACAATTTGAACATTTAGTACGTGCCGCTAAAGGACTGAATGCCAACATCGTTATTTTAGGCGATGGACCAGAATTAAACTCGCTCCAAGCGCTCGCAAGTAAAAATGTGCGCTTAGCAGGTTATCGTGCCGATACTCGCTCTCTTTTATATATTGCAGACATGATGGTCATTACGGCTGATAGAGACGGGTTTAGCTTAGCGTTAATCGAAGCGCTCCACAGTCATTTGCCTGTACTATCAACAAGTGTTCCTGGTGCTCAAGATTTATTACCCGAAAGCTGTTTAATTGATTCAACAGTGGAAGCCAATCTACGACAGTTTATTAACCAGCATCTAAATGACATCGAACAGCTAAAGCAAAGTCAGCAAGCGCAGTTTCACTATGTTGAAACCGAATTAAAAATTGAACGCGTTGCTGAGCGAACTTACGCCCAATATCAAGCAGCTATTTCTTCATCAAAATAATGAAAAATCAGCCCCCCTATTCAAGTCTTCAAAATGGCGTATTTTTAGATGGAAAATCAAATAAACAAGATTAGCTCAGGGCGAAAAACTTTATTCTTAGACCGTGATGGCGTGATTAACATCAATCACGGGTATGTATTCCAACAAGATAAATTTGAATTTATAGAAGGTATTTTTTCACTCTGCCAGCAAGCTCAGAAAAAGGGCTATCAGATTATTATCGTAACGAATCAGTCAGGTATTGCTAGAGGGTATTATTCAAATTCAACCTTTAAAAAGTTATCTAAATGGCTTGAGAATCAATTTAGTAAAAAAGGTATTATCATCACTCAAACCTTACATTGCCCTCACCACCCAAAATTCAACGGCACTTGCACCTGTAGAAAACCTAAGTCAGGCATGATTTTTAAAGCCCAACGCCGTTTTAGAGTGGACTTATCCAAATCGATCATGATCGGAGACAGCTTATCAGACATGCATTGTGCCCAGCGGGCCAATATAAAAAAGAGCGTCTTTTTCACCCCGAATTCGTTACAATATGGACCGAAGTTGATACCGCCTGGATTTAAACCCTATTATCAGGCACGCTGTTTAAAAGCAATACAGCAAATCCTTTAAGGCCATTTTTTAATAGCGGCCTAATAAATAGACAACCGAATAGCCGAATAAAAAGCCAAATGAAGAGCGATTTTATGAAAAAACGTATTGAAGACCATATCCAACGAAGCCTCGATGCCAAGTCTCAAATTTTGAACGATACTGTCTTTTTAACGCAAGTCGAAGCGGCCGCAAAGTTATGTGCTGACGCCTTAAAAAATGGCAAAAAAGTACTTTTTGCAGGAAATGGTGGCAGTGCGTCTGACGCACAACATTTAGCCGCTGAACTAGTTGGCCGTTATAAGTTTGACCGTGCGCCGCTCGCTTCTATTGCTTTAACAACCGATACCTCAGCCTTAACAGCGATTGGTAACGATTACGGTTTTAAAGATATTTTTTCTCGACAAGTTAACGCACTAGCAAATGAAGGCGATATTTTTGTCGGAATTTCTACATCAGGAAATTCAGAAAATATTATGGAAGCCTGCCAAGCTGCAAAAAACAAGAAATGTCATATCATTGGCATGAGTGGCGCTAAAGGAAAATTGAAAGAGATTGCTGATATTGCATTAGCAGTGCCAGCACCTGAAACAGCCACCATTCAGGAAGTACATATTATGCTTGGACATATATTATGTGACGGTATCGAACAGGTTTTATTCTCAACCAAATAAAGACTAGTGCACCCAACCCTTTAACTATAGTTGAGCTAGCGCATCGATCACTCTATTCGGTTTTAGCTCTTCCAAGCAGCGATAATGCCCATAGGGGCACACTCTTTTTTGGCAAGGCCGGCAGTCTATATCAACAGAGACTGCCATACTTTTCTCACTTAACGGTGGCGTAAATTTTTCGGAAGTACTGCCATAAATAGCGACTACAGGTCGTCCTAAAGCTGCAGCGACATGCATCAGCCCTGAATCATTGGCTACCACCTGATCTGCCTGAGAAAGAAGTGCAACCGCTTGATCGAGTGAGGTTTCACCAGCAAGGTTCTTTAGTTGCTGAGTATTAAATGGTTTGGCAACATCCTCACATGAAATACGATCAGCCATTGAACCAAACAGCCATACCTGCCCACCTTCATTAATATGCTTACGCGCAAGCTGTTGAAAATACTTAGTCGGCCACTTTTTTGCCTGCCCAAATTCAGCCCCAGGACACAAAGCAAGTATTTGTTGTTTAGCATCTAGGCCAAAACATCTCATTGACTCCTTTATGATTTGCTCTGACGGTTGCAACCGAGGTGAAGGCAAAGAGAATCGTTCAAATTTTTTTACGAAATGAACAGAGGGAGGAAAAGCTAGCGCCACATATCGCTGAACGGTCATGGAATAAACAACGGGGTCTGGTTTACGTATGTCATTCAATAAGCCATAGCGAAACTCGCCACGCCAACCACTTCGCTTTGGGATGTTGGCCAGCCAAGGAATTAAAGCCGCCTTGAAAGAGTTTGGTAAGGTAATTGCCCAATCATAAGCCAATTTTTTAAGCTCATGAGCAATATTTATACGTAATTTAAGCCTAAGTTTGCCATGACCAACAGGCATTACTATTGATCGATTAATCTCAGGCATCATATCAAGAAGCTGACAACTCCATTCAGGTGCAAGTACATCTATTTGAGCGTTTTTATATTGTAGGTGTAAGGTTTTGAATAAGCTCTGAGCAAGAACCATATCCCCGACCCACGACGGACCAATTATTAATATTTTTAGCGAGGTTTTTGATACCCCAAAATCACTCACAAGCCATCCAAGGGTGTGCTTTGCGCACCAATCTATTTCACCAGAAAAAAGTAGATAGAGAATTTAACACAGATTACTTCAAGAAGTTAAAACTTAGAACTAGAAAACAAGCGAGAGCAAGCGATGCGCAACACACCACTCACAAACATTTCTGTCAATTACCTTTGTAATTAAACAGCACTTAGCCAATCAGCATTTTGAGGACGACGCCCTTTTACAGCATCAAAGTACATGGTTTGAAACTTCTCAGTCAAAGGACCTCGAGAACCTGCACCAATTTTACGGCCATCTAACTCACGAATCGGTAAAACTTCTGCAGCGGTACCAGTGAAAAATGCTTCATCTGCAATATACACCTCATCACGAGTAATGCGCTTTTCACGCACTTCAATACCTAACTCTTCAGCAAAGGTAAAAATCGTTTTACGTGTAATACCATCCAAGCAAGATGTTAATTCAGGCGTATACATAATACCATCACGAATAATAAAGATATTCTCGCCACTACCTTCCGCAACATAACCTTCATTATCAAGTAACAATGCTTCTTCACAACCACTCTCTAACGCTTCATTTAAAGCAAGCATTGAGTTGATGTAATGACCATTCGCTTTCGCTTTACACATACTAATATTTACGTGATGACGCGTATAAGAAGAAGTTCTTACTTTAATACCGATTTCCATCGCTTCAGGCGACATATAAGAAGGCCATGACCATGCCGCAACAATAACATGCGCTTTCAAGTTATCCGCACGTAAACCCATTCCTTCGGATCCGTAAAAAACCATTGGACGTAAGTAAGCTTCATGTAGATCATTAGCTTTAACAACATCTAACTGTGCCTGGTTTAACGTTTCTTTATCGAAAGGCATATCCATTTTCATGATATGCGCAGATCGAAATAAACGATCAGTATGCTCTTGAAGCTTAAATATTGCCGTACCCTTATCATTCTGATAAGCACGAACGCCTTCAAAAACACCCATTCCATAATGTAAAGTGTGCGTTAATACATGTATTTTCGCATCTCGCCATGGAACCATTTCCCCATCAAACCAAATCAAACCATCGCGGTCAGCCATTGACATTGTTTAGCACTCCTAAAGCATAAAAATTTTGAGCGCATTCTAGCATTATTCTTTTTGAGCTACCATTGCTCATAACCATACATGTGAGAGGATTTTATTTAAGGTCGTTTAACAAAGCCGCCATAGTACTTTTACCTTTATCTTGAGCGCGCTGCTTATCCTGTTGTTCACCACCTTCCCACTGCAAATCATCATCAGGTAATTCATCCAAAAAACGGCTGGGAATCGTTTCATACTTTTCGCCGTATTGCTTCCGCATTGCCGAATACGTTAAGGCTAATGTTTGTTTAGCGCGCGTAATACCCACGTACATTAATCGCCGCTCTTCTTCGATATTATCTTCTTCAATACTATTGCGGTGCGGTAAAATCTCTTCTTCTAAACCCATAATAAATACATGAGGGAACTCTAATCCTTTTGAAGCATGAAGTGTGAGAAGATGAACTTTATCACTATCGTCCTCTTCTTCTTGCTGTTCGAGCATATCACGTAATATTAGTTTAGAAACCGCTTCATCTACGCCTATTTCATCCGCGGTGCCTTTATCTTTCTCAAGCATTTTGTTCAGGGATTCAACAAGATACCAAACGTTTTCCATACGTCGCTCTGCTTGTTTTGGCGTATTAGAGTTCTGATAAAGCCATTGGTCGTATTCAATATCAGTAAATAGCTGTTTGATCACTGAGATAGGATCTTCTTGGTAGCAGCGTTCAGTTGTTCGGCTCAACCACTCACTAAACTTTCGAATTCTATCTAAAGGTTTGCCGGTTAATGTTTGCTCTAAACCCACTTCAGCAATGGCTTTATTTAAACTAATTTCACGACCAGTAGAATAATTCCCCAACTTTTCCAGAGTGGACGGCCCTATTTCACGACGTGGTACGTTAACCACCCTTAGAAAAGCAGCATCATCATCAGGGTTTGCGATCAAACGAAGATAGGCCATTGCATCTTTAATTTCATTTTTTGCAAAAAAAGATGTGCCGCCTGACAATCGATAGGGTACTTGAAACGCATTTAATTTAATTTCAAGTAAGCGCGACTGGTGATTACCCCGATATAAAACAGCAAAATCTTTAAAAGGAATATTCTTTTTAAGTTTTAAGTCTAGAATTTCAGCCGCAATCTGCTCCGATTCAGCATCTTCGTTACGACACCTAACGACACGAATTCGTTCGCCCGCAGCTAGTTCACTCCATAATGCTTTTTCAAACATATGTGGGTTGTTTGCAATCAGCTCATTAGCAGACCTCAAGATCAGACTGGTAGAACGGTAGTTTTGCTCAAGTTTAATCAGCTTTAAAGTTGGAAAATCCGTTTCTAATTTTGCTAAATTCTCTGGCCTAGCGCCGCGCCAAGAATAAATTGATTGATCATCGTCCCCCACCACCGTTAACGCACCACGATCACCGACTAGTTGTTTAACCAGTTCATACTGCGCCATATTGGTGTCCTGATATTCATCCACTAACAGATAACGAATTTTTTGACGCCATTTCGATAAAATATCAGGATGGTCATTAAAGAGCTCCACCGGTTTCAGAATCAAATCATCAAAATCCAGCGCGTTATACGCTTTTAAATAGCGGTTATAAACACTATATACATTGGCTAATACTAAGTCCTCCGGTGTTTTTGCTCGCATAACCGCCTGTTCAGGCGAGAGCATGGCATTTTTCCAATTAGAGATCTCCATTTGAAAATGATTGAGGCTATCGGTATTTTCATCTCCTTCCTTCATCATCAAGTCTCTAATGAGTGCTTTCGCATCTTCACCATCAAAAATCGAGAACCCAGGTTTATAACCTAGCGCTTTATGCTCTTTACGAATAATGTTTAAACCTAAGTTATGAAACGTCGATACCGTTAGCCCTCGTCCATCGGGCCCTGACACCAATTTACTCGCACGCTCTTTCATTTCTCTCGACGCTTTATTGGTAAACGTGAGCGCGGCAATATTTTTACCTTTATAACCACATGTTTTTATGAGGTAAGCAATTTTTCGGGTGATAACACTGGTTTTACCACTGCCCGCTCCGGCAAGCACCAACAAAGGGCCACCAATATAATCTACGGCTTCACGCTGCTTTGGGTTTAATCGACTTAGGGACACTTAAAAATTCTCTTGAAAGCTGAAAGGTAATTTTTTCACGGTCTGGCGCTGCTTGCCAGTAAAACATAGATTATTGTTGCGCGATTAAAAGCGTACCGATATATACTTAACGCCTTTAATCTTAACAGAGCAAAGATGAACACCAAACTAAGCATTTTTTTTAGATCATTATTAATTAGCCTAGTCATTAGCTTAAGCGGCTGTATGGTATTCCCTTTAGATGAATCCAATACAGACCGCTCGCTTAACTGGTGCCCACCTTTACATAATTGCGCATCAACTGAAGCCAATACATTTATTCATCGCATTCAACCATTTAATCTTAAACTCCCATTAGAAAAAGCATGGCCCATCATTCTACATGCCGCAAATAATCTACCCGGAACCAAAATAGAGTATCAGTACTTCGGCTATATTTATGCTAAAAGTTACTCCGATTTTTTTAAATTCGTCGACTATATCGAAATACTAGCCGTACCAAATGAAAATCGTTTAAATGTTCGATCCTCATCACTACTGGGCCTTACTGATATGTTTGTTAATTACTATAGAACAGAACTTTTACGTGAAGTTTTAGAAAACCAAGGCGTGATTACCCGACCTTGAACACCTAAAGTTAAATAGCGATAAACTGCGTAAAATTATGGTGTAACTTCCCAGTAAAGGCCTCTGTTTTATACTACTTTGATAATGCTCTCTTTATTAATATCTAACCACCTCCATCTTCAAAAATAAGCTATATTTAAAGAGTGCCTGAATTCATTTTGCAAGTGCAACTGAGGAGATTCAATATGCAGAACAACGTCATATCGAGTGCGCCCCCACACTTAGCCACCCCCAAAGTCATTATTTTTGACTGGCACGGCACTCTGGTAGATACCTTGGATGCAATGTATTCGGCCATGGAAGAAATGTTACCCCAGCTCGAAGAGTTCAATCTAATTTCACGCCTTACGCCAGAAGAACAATGTAAAAGTGAAGAAGACGTAAAACTAGTTCGGTATATTCGAATATTCAGACGACTACACCCTAAAATTCTTGCAGAGAGACGGATTTCCCGAACAGAAATATTTAACGCCATTTTTACAACAGATAAGGAAGCTCAGCGCATTGCGCATCAAGCTTATAATCACTGTTATCGCTCGCATTACGGTGAGGTAAAACCTTACCAAGAAGGTGTCTTTGAGTATCTCTCAAGTATCAAACGTTTAGGCATTAAACTAGGTATTGCAACAAACCGAAGCCGAGAATTTTTAGCCCATGAGTTATCCATTGTGGAAGGTGGGCGCTGGCTAAAATTATTTGATACCACCGTATGTGCTGATGATGTCACTGACTACAAACCCGCTCCTGATGTTATTCATCAAGCAGCCTCCCACATAAACGAAGCGTGTGATGAGGCAATCTGGTACGTTGGAGATAGCCATACTGATATGATCACCGCGCTACACGCAGGTGTAACCCGCGTTTTTTTTAATGGCGCACACTGGGAAGAGCGTTGGATTGATCGAATTATTGCCCATAAAGAATTCAATCCTGAAGCTCCCCAACTGGTAGTGGATTCATTTGAGCAGTTACTAGAAGCATTAAACCAAATTCAACTCGATGAACTTACAAAAGGCCATCCAGCATTTAATGATTTAGTGAGCAAAGTCAGACCAAAAGTTTACCCCTCAAGAGAGCCTCCCCCTAAACGTATCGAAGCAGACTGGCACCCAGCCGTCGCCTCGCTCACAGCACCCAATATAATTTTATTTGATTGGCACGCCACCTTGGTCGATACACTTGATGCAATGTATCATGCGGTGGATGACATGATTCCTGAATTTGAAAAGCTTGGGCTATTAGATTGTTTAATCAACCCAGACCAGAGCAAATCCCCTGAAGATGCAAAACTAGTCCACCACGTTAAACATTACCAAGCATTGCATCCAAAGGTAAAAATTGATCGAAAAATATCTAGAACAGATATCTTTGAAGTTTTATTTGGTGACAATCAAGAAGCGAAACAAATTGCCCACAAAAACTTTACCCGTCATTACCGCAATCACTTTGGCACGGTATTGCCTTTTGAGCCAAATGTTAAAAACATGTTAATGGGTTTAAAACATATTGGCCTTACAATTGGCATTATCACGAATCGAGATAGAGAGTTTTTTAAGGAAGAAGTACAACGAGTAGAAGAAACAGGCTGGGCCGAATTATTTGACGTAGATATTTGTGGTGACGACACAGAGAGAAGAAAGCCTTTCCCTGATCAGGTTTTTAGAGCCTGTGGAAAATTAGGCTACCCGGCAACAAAAAATGTCTGGTATGTCGGCGACAGTACAACTGACATGATTGCCGCCACTGCTGCGGGAGTAACGTCTGTTTTTTTTAATGGCGCGCAATGGGATCAAGACTGGTTGCAGAAAATTTTTCCTGGCAATGAACGTTATCCTGACAAGCCAGAAGTTGTAGTAAATGATTTTTCAGAGTTTTGGGCACTGGTGCTTGCCTTAAGCACCAAGTAGTACTCAGTTAAATAACAAATGAGTACTCGCCATAACCATAAAATAAATGTAAATATTTTTAATCCATTCATGGGTTTAAATTTTTAATACCGCCTCCATTATTATTAGCGTTTCTATTAACGCTATTCGCTTTTCTTTTCACTCGCCATATGGATTTTTCAGGTATTTCATGAATAAGGTCACGACAAATAACGCATTAGCTCCCATTGCTCAAAAAATAGCACAAGAACTTCAGATCAAAACCCAGCAGGTTAATGCAACCATTGAATTGATAGACGAAGGCTCGACGATTCCATTTATTGCACGTTATCGAAAAGAAGTCACTGGCGCATTAGATGACATTCAATTACGAACACTCGAAGATCGCTTACGTTACTTGAGAGAGTTAGAAGCCCGTCGCATTACCATTATTAAGAGTATTGATGAGCAGGGAAAACTCAATAATTCACTGGAAAAACAAATTCAGATAGCTGAAACAAAAGGCGAACTAGAAGATTTATACCTTCCATTCAAAACTAAGCGGCGCACCAAAGGCCAGATTGCGATTGAGGCGGGCCTTGAACCATTAGCGCTAGCGCTTTATGAACAACCTAATCTAAACCCAGAACACCATGCAAAGACATTTATCAACCCTGAACAAAAGATTGAAGATACCCAAAGCGCGCTAAACGGCGCCAAATATATTTTAATGGAAAAATTCAGCGAAGACGCTGGTTTACTGCAACAACTGAAAAACGATACGTGGGAACAAGGGATATTACAAAGCCAGGTGATTGAAACTGAAAAGCTTAAAGGTGAAAAGTTTCGAGACTATTTTGACTACCAAGAAGCCATCAAAAAAGTACCATCTCATCGGGCGCTAGCGCTATTTAGAGGTCGTAATGAAGGGGTACTCAACATAAGTATCACCGCAGAAGACTACAACCCTTCGGATAGATTAACTCCGCACCCATGTGAACGTAAAGTTGCTGCTCACTTTGGTATACAAGACCAAGGTCGGGCGGCCGATGCATGGCTAAAAGACGTTGTACGATGGACATGGCGCGTAAAACTAAATTTACATATTGAAACGGACTTATTGGGTCGCTTAAGAGATGAAGCTGAAAAAGTCGCCATTGGCGTTTTTGGTGACAATATAAAAGACTTATTACTCGCAGCACCCGCGGGCGATAAAGTCACATTAGGATTAGACCCGGGCCTACGCACGGGTGTTAAGCTAGCCGTGATTGATAAAACCGGCAAGCATGTTGATCATGCCACCATTTACCCTCATGCGCCAAAAAACCAATGGGATGACGCAATCGAAACCATTGCCAAACTGTGTAAAAAACACCAGATTGAGTTACTCAGCATTGGAAATGGCACCGCCTCCCGCGAGACGGATAAACTCGCGATTGATGTGATGAAACGCTACCCAGAGCTAAAACTAACCCGCATTACCGTTAGTGAAGCGGGTGCATCGGTATACTCCGCCTCAGAACTAGCCTCTAAAGAGTTTCCGGATCTAGACGTTACGATTCGTGGCGCAGTTTCAATCGCTCGACGTTTGCAAGACCCTCTGGCAGAACTCGTTAAAATAGAGCCAAAAGCAATCGGGGTAGGACAGTACCAACATGATGTCAGCCAAGTTCAACTCAACCGTAGTTTAACCGCCATTATTGAAGATTGCGTAAATGCAGTCGGTGTTGACGTCAATACGGCCTCAGCCCCTTTACTCGAAAAAGTATCAGGCTTAAGCCGAACCATTGCGAATAACATTGTTGACTACCGAGACCAAAATGGCCGCTTTGCTAAACGCGATATATTAAAAAAAGTCCCTAGGTTAGGCCCTAAAGCGTATGAGCAATGTGCAGGTTTCTTACGTATTAGAGCGGGTGAGAATCCATTGGACGCATCTTCTGTTCATCCTGAGTCATACAACACCGTTAAAGCCATAGCGATAAAGAGCAAACTTCCGATTGAACAATTAGTCGGAAACACTGCCTTACTTACGCAACTTTCAGCCAATGATTTTGTCACAGAAAATACAGGCTTAATCACCGTAAAAGATATTCTAGGCGAATTAGCCAAACCGGGTCGAGATCCACGACCGGAATTTAAATTTGCAGAGTTTAAAGAAGGCATTGAGAAAATGTCAGATTTAAAGCCAGGGATGATTCTCGAAGGTGCAGTCACCAACGTCACTCACTTTGGTGCATTCGTAGATATAGGTGTTCACCAAGATGGTTTAGTACACATCTCAGCTTTAACAGACAAGTTCGTTAAAGATCCGCGTGAAGTCGTTAAAACAGGCGAAATAGTTAAGGTAAAAGTCATTGAAGTTGAATTACAACGCAAGCGTATCGCCTTGAGTATGAGAATGTCGGATGAAGCAACATCAACACAAATGAATAAAAATAGAGAGCCTCAACAAAAAAAATCGCCGCAAAATAGGCGTTCAAAACCAGTTCAGGCACAGACGAAAGCACCTACTAATTCAGCCATGGCGGGTGCATTAGCAAATGCATTTAATAAAGCTAAAAAATAACAGATAAAACATAATGATTAAACTCGACGAAAAACAATTACTTCAGACTTATAAATGCTGTTTGATAGTACGGACTCTAACATTTATTAAATGATAGAGCTCATGTTCAGTAAATGGGAATAAGTATTCCATTGAATTTCGGTAAAATCTTTATTTATAAGCTTATCTCAAACGAGATAGTCGTTATAATTGCGACTTGGCTAAGATGGTATATAGGCAGGATAGAAAAATGACAGCTCCAACAATTTCGACAATCGATTCATCTGCAACGTATTCTGAAAAATTATCGAAACTTGATCACTACGTCAGTACCAAAGGCATCCCTGTCGCTAGAGGCATTGAAAAAGAAGGTTTACGTACCGATAAAAATCTCGATATCTCACAGCGAAACCATCCAGAAGCTCTGGGTCACCCGCTTACCCACCCTTCAATTACCACCGACTACTCTGAAGCACTTCTTGAGCTAATCACCCCCGTCGAGAAATCCCGGGAAGACCTGTTAAATACGCTTGAAGAAACACATCGCCGCGTTGCAAATAATATTGGCAATGAATTACTTTGGGCAGGCAGTATGCCATGCCGTATTGATGGCAACGATAGTATCCGCATCGCAGAGTATGGTGATTCTAACTTAGGCCAGCTTAAGCATGCTTATCGTCAAGGCTTAGGGGTTCGTTATGGTCGAATCATGCAGAGCATTGCCGGACTGCATTATAACTTTTCGATTAGCGATGATTTTTGGCGTGAACTTAAAAGTCTAAAACACGAAAATAACGATCAAAGCGCCCCTTCACTACAAGATTTTAAATCCGAACAATACTTTGCCTTAATTCGTAATTTCAGACGCCACTCATGGCTATTAATGTATCTATTCGGCGCTTCACCAGCACTTGACAAAAGTTTTCTAGATGCCCAAGAGCACGCTTTAGAGCCTTTTGATGACCAAGGTACTTTTTACAAGCCTTATGCAACATCACTGCGAATGGGTGACTTAGGCTACCACAACAATGCCCAATCATCCTTGGCCATCTGCTTTAACACACTAAGTAACTTTACCTATACTTTGGGAGAGGCAATAAACACTCCCTACCCTGCCTATGAAGCGATAGGAAACAAGAAAGACAATGAATTTATTCAGCTTAATACGAATATTTTACAAATTGAAAACGAATATTATAGTTCAATCCGCCCTAAACGTAGTGCTGGCTCAAATGAAAAACCTCGGCAGGCACTAAACGAACGCGGCGTTGAATATATCGAAGTACGCTGTCTAGACCTGAACCCCTTTTTGCCTTTAGGTATTTCGCCTCAACAAGTCGACTTTATGGATATCTTCTTGCTGCACTGCCTGCTCACTGATTCACCCTACATTGCGGATGAAGAATGTAAAACACTTGACCATAACTTCGATTTAGTTGTCAACGAGGGTAGACGCCCAGGACTAACAATAAAATGCCCTAACGGTGAAGCTCTCATGCAGACCTGCGGTCAACAGTTTTTAGACAGCATGTCCTCATTAGCTAAAACACTAGACCAAGCAGAGGGAGATCAGCGTTATCAAAAGACATTAATCGAGCAGCAAACTAAAATAAACTCTCCAGAACTTAGCCCTTCTGCTCAAGTACTTTCAGCCATGAAAAAAGAATCGACATCTTGGCTAGAGTTCGCAGGTGAGTTATCCAAAAAGCACAAAATATCACTCACTCAAAGCATGCAAGATAATTCAACTGGTTTTATAGCATCTGTTCAACAATCATTTAATGAAGCAAACAATATTAAACTAAGCGACACGCTCTCTTTTGATAAATTTATGCAAGTCTATCAAACGGAGTAATCCCACCAATCTCTGTTTTGTGCGCGCCTTTACATTTTTGGTGTGCACAAAGTCCCCGCTATACATTAAAAATGAGTAACCCTTCTCTTTTAGGCATTTTCAGTTTGTTGCTTCAAACCCCTTGTGATAGTTTGTTGCTTGCTGAAATTAAATATTTCTTTTTGTTAATTTTCTTATAAAAACAAAGAATTTTGTTACACGTTGAAATAATTATTTCTGGCAGAGTTATAAACGTTGCACTAATGTAAAACAATTAAATAAAACAATACGAATAAGGTGTTTTTTACGCTTGTAGGGAGCTTAAGAAACTGGGGAAACACCCAGCTTAATTTTGTAGAAAACAACCAAAATAATCTGCTTTGGCAGACATTAATGCAATTTATGTGTAGCAGGGTTTCCTGCTACTTTTTACAGCCGAAATATTTTATCAAAACAGCTTATGGCCCAATTATAACCATAGGTTTTCTTGTGAAAGTAGAAGGCAGTTTAAACGGAAGGAGCGGCCAAATGGCCAAAGACTTTTCTTTATACTGGGATATAGATTCACTTAATAAAGCCTACCAACAAGGCTATATGGCAGGAGTAATGGGTATGGATAACAACCAATGCCCTTACACCGGCGAAATCGTTGAAGCAGCTTGGGAAGCAGGCTGGGAAGATGGCTTCGATGTTTGTGATCTACAAAGACCTGAAATAAAATCAGCCTGAATGAGTCAGCTTCATCCTAAAATAGGATAAGCTGACAAACCACGCCCCTATATACTTGAAGCCTCTATTCTTTCTATTCGCTATCGCAGAGACTTTTGTTTTAGAACTATCAATCACTGAGCTTTCTATCGTTGAACAACAAAGCTTGTAAAAAACAAATCCTCTATCTGCCCACTTCCGGTCTCTGTCTTTAAAGCCGCTTTTACTACTGTTAGCGCTTCCAACCTAACAGCTTCCTGTCCAGCAGGATTTGATAAGGTCTCTTCGGTTTGGCGACTTAAAAGCATCACAATTTGATGCCTTACCAAAGCGTCATGATTCATCACTTCATTAATGGCAGTCGTATTAGTCGCTCTTACAGAGACATCCGCTTTAACAAATTTCAATTTTTTTGAATTGCTAGAACCAAAATTAGCAACAAAGGAAGGGCTTAAATTGTGATACTGCGCGACCGAAGCAGGCGCACTTTCGCCTTCTTCAGCCCAAACACTTCCCAAAAGTGAAAAGGACAAACAAAGTACCCATAAGAATCTGCTGATAAAGATATTCATTTCTCCTCTTAAATTTTAAATATCAATTTCTGATTATAGGCCTGAATAATAATATTGCCTACTTAGATAATATTTTAAATACATTACAACACATTAATTCTTATACAAAACTATTTACTCAACCGCAGGTCTGTTAAAGAATACCACCATCATTCGGTTCTGCTTTTCAACGAACAACCGTTCAAGAGCACAGATTAAAACTTTTGGAAAACATTATGATATCAGCGAAACCAAGACTGCTTTTTTTACTCATATTTTTAGGGTGTGCTGCATTATTAAGTACTGCAATATTTATTTCACCTTTTAAGGATATGAACCCCTGCCCAATGTGCATGATGCAACGCGTTGTATTTGGTGCTCTCGGCGCCCTAGCGATCATTGCTGTGTTGCATAATCCAGCCTACTTCGGACAAAAAATTTACTCAGCATTCCTTGCTCTCATGTCAATTGGCGGCGCTAGTATCGCTATACGCCAACTCTGGCTCCAGAGTTTGCCTGAAGACCAAATACCCGCCTGCGGCCCTGGCATTGATTACATGATAGATGTATTCCCATTACTAGAAGTAATTGAAATGTCCCTACGCGGAACAGGTGATTGTGCAAAGGTACAATGGACACTGTTCAATCTTTCAATTCCCGCCTGGAGCTTAATCGCATTTATCGGCATAGCTGTCTTGACCGCTTTTATTCTATTCAGAAAAAGAATCGATCAGGCTTAAATTAAAAAATAGGTTGCGTCTGTGCGGCAAATTCGTTAGTTTTTATGAATACGATAAATGCACATAAGATTTAGTTCATCTTTGTTGACGCATTTGCATCGGTATTAAAATAACATTAAGCCCTGAGTTTTTTATAACTCGGAGCGCTTTATATAAGATTCAACTTTAGTAGTAGGTAAGGGGTAAATAATGCTCGATAATTGCAAGAATGCAGCAGAGCGATGGGGTGGCGTCAGCGACCTTATAGACAAATGGCTTTTAGAGCGAAAATCATTGATTGTTGGTTTATGCGATCTTTCGGTTAATCCTGGAAGCTCCGAAGAAAATAAAGCCGAGAAGTTTCAATCATTTTGCCAATTACTTGTCGACTATGTTTCTGTTGGCCATTTCGAAGTTTATGAGCAACTTGTTGCTGAAGCAGCAGAATACGATGATGGCGGAATTGAGCTCGCAAAAAAGATAATCCCCTTAATTCAAGTGTCGACTGAAGTTGCATTAAACTTCAATGATCGCTTTGATGATATCCATAAAGTAGATGATGGTATTGAAAGCCTAATTAAAGAGCTTGAAGTACTTGGAAAAACACTTGAAGACCGATTTGCGCTTGAAGACAATCTGATTGAATCACTACATAAAGCGCATGAGAATACTGCAGCTTAGTGATCATTAGGTAAAGTTGTAGCGACAAAACTTAATCGTCTGCAGAAAAAGGAAGCAAATACATTTGCCTCCTTTTTCATCTTCTTCCTTCCCTCGTTAAAAAGACCTCACGTTTCTGGCACACCACGCTATACTAAATATTGGATTCTCATTTCCCAAATATAGTTCATTGAAGGATGTCATGTGCGACGTTTAAAATTATTCGCCCTACTCTCAACTGCCTGCTTAATCGCATCGTGCACCAAAGGCCCAGAAACACAATTTCAACTTGCTACACAAGGACTGCTTAGTGGCGCGCTTTCACTCAATGCAGAGCTAGCTGTAATTGGTTCTGTTCATCATGGTGGCAGTTTGTGGGATTTAAAAAAGAATGAACGTTTATTTTCTTGGAATCATGCGGCAGGAGAATTAAGCTCCATTCGAGCAGCGTCTATTTCAGGAAATGGTAAATATGCGGTCACGACCGTTGAAGACAGTATGGTGCTATGGAGTACAGAGACAGGAAAATCTAAACAATTCTGGCAGGCCCCAGGCAGAATCATTAGCATTACTTTAAATTGGGATGGTAGCAAAGCCTTGATGGGCTTAAGGGATGGCAGCGTAAACTATTTCAATATGAATAATGGCTCATCAATATATAATTTTAAACATGAAGCTGAAGTACGCGCCACAGGCCTGAGTAAAGATGGTTTAACAGGTATAACCGGCAGCGATGACAATACTGCAAAAGTATGGGACTTAAAAAAAGGCGCATTAATCTATTCGATGCGTCTTAATAACCAGATCAAAAATGTCGCGATTTCGGCCTCTGGAGCACTCGCCTTTTCCACTGCACAGCGTGAAGATTCGATTGTTTGGAAGACCAAAACAGGCGATATAAAATTTCGCAGCCCCAATCGATATACAAACTATACCGCTTCAACCTTTTCAGAAGACGAATCATATATAAGCGTAGGCACCTTTCAGGGCGAAATAAAACGCTGGAATATTAAAACAGGAAAAGAGACTGGAAAGTGGCAAGCATCACCCAGAAAAGCTTATGGCGGTGCAGCAAGCAAAGCCATTTCCAGCATTATGGATACGAAGAAAAAAATAACTGTACTCACCTCAGACGGCTTAACACAAACGTTTAAACCCTAATAATCATTTAGGATCATACACTCAGTCTTTTTTATCAATTGTAATCGATAGTATTTTTGCATCACCTGCAAACCACTTTTGAACATATAAAGATCCGACGACAGGCGCCTTACCCGCTTCTGGCATTTCTTTATACCGCACACTATTTTTTGTTTCTTTTTCAAATTCAAAGCTAATCAAAGTTTTAGACATACAGACCTTCTTAATTAAAAGCTAAATAGATTTTTATGAGTGCACTTAGCCCATTAATGACAAAAAAGCGCCTTAAAAAAGGCGCTACAATTTACCACAAAAAAGCTACGCTAGCTTATACAGGTTTTATGTTACACTCTTCGCCTTAAATTATGTTTATTTACAAACCTTACATATAACCTATACGGTACTGTAGATTTATGGCTAAAAAAGCATTAGAAATACGCGACACAACTATTTTCGACGGCATCTTTTTTAAGTATGTCCTCAAGTTTTTTTTCACCATCTGGTTTAAACTATTTGGCTGGAAAACAACCCCTGTTGCCCCCGAAGGTGCGGGTATTACGATTGCAGCCCCACATACATCTAACTGGGATATCGTTTACGCGATGGGTGCAGCAATTCTTGTTGATGTAAAAATGTACTTTTCAATCAAAGAAAGCTGGTGCCGGATTCCTGTTATAGGCTCAATCATGCTCTGGATGGGAGGAATCCCAATAGATCGCTCCTCAAAAGGAAAAGGACAGGTCGACTTAATTAAAACATTTGTTGAACGCCACAAAGACGAGCGTATTTTCTTTTTGTTTACACCAGAAGGCACACGAGGAAAAGTTGATAAATGGAAGACTGGTTTTTATCATGTTGCCAAAGATTGCGGATTACCAATCTTCTTAGCTCAAGTTGATTACCGTACAAAGGTTTCCGGTGTTTTTCATACTTATCAGCTAACGGATGATAAAACCGCTGATATTGAAGCGATTCAAGCCTCATATAAAACGATCTACGGACGTTTCCCTGAAAGACAGTACCCATATTATTCAGGCCCAATCCCTGAAATTTCAGAAAATGAAGCTGCTATCCTACGTGCAATGTATTCATTTAAAGAAGCCGCCACTCAAGCTGAAATAGCAGCAAAAGCACGTTTCGAAGAATTAAGCATTGAGATGCTGGATTTTTTAATCGAGAAAGGGGTTCTCGAAAAAGTCCACCATACAACCAACGGTAAAAGCACGACTACTTATCGTTTAACCCTTGCGGGAAATGGCTGTTTATTACACCTAAACCCTACGTTAGCGTAAGCCGCCATTATATCTACGAGAAAAAAGCACCAAATGAAAGAGTTCCATCTTAAAGAATACCCGTTTTAACTTTCATTCGAAAACACAAAAAAGCCCAACTATTTCCAGCTGGGCTTTTTTTGTAAAGCTAAAACTAAATTTTGATTAGTTTTTCTTTTCAATCCCGATAAGTTCAACCTCAAAAAGTAAGGTTTCATTTGGTCCGATTGAACGATTTCCATTAGCACCATAAGCTAAGTCAGCAGAAATAAACAGCTGCCACTTTGAACCGGTAGGCATTAACTGAAGTGCCTCAGTCCAACCAGCAATAACACCATTCACTGGAAATGTTACCGCTTCGCCACGCTCCACAGAGCTATCAAAAACCTGACCATTAATTAATGACCCTGTGTAATGAACCTTGACCACATCATTGCTACTTGGCTGCGCGCCTTTGCCTTCTGTTAATACTTTATATTGAAGGCCACTCTCTAAAGTAACAACACCTTCTTTATCTTTGTTTTGAACTAAAAAATCAGCACCTAACTTTTTATTCTTTACGCCTTCTGCTTGTACTTGCTCGACCTGCTTCTGTTGCATATCACGCTGAAACTCTTCCAGAATTGTGCCGACTTGTTCGTCAGTCAATAATTGCGCTTCGCCTTTAAACGCATCGGTTAAACCCTGCACAAACACATCAACATTAAGATCTGGCAAATCATTTGTCATTCGCTTACCAAACACTAAACCAAAGCTATAACTCACTTTTTGTTCTTCTGTTTCAAGTGACTTAAGAGGTTCAGCGGCAAAGCTATATGAACTAGCGCCAGCTACTAATAAGGCGATCAGTGTTTTCTTCATGTTCTATATTCCTAAAGAGCTAATTGTAGATCGTTCAAAACCTAATACGTTACTTGTTTTTAGCATAAAGCGCTATTGACGAATCATTAGCACTTGTTAATGCTAGAAATTAATGGTGATGCCCGCCAACACCATGCGCATGCCCATGTGAAATTTCTTCAGCTGTAGCCTCTCTAACCTCTTGAATATCCACATCGAAGGTTAACGTTTTACCTGCCAACGGGTGATTAACGTCCACATCGACATTAAATTTACCTGCTTTGATGACAACCACTTGCTTAGCCCCTTCTTCAGTATTAATCGATACAACCATGCCCGGCTTTAGCTTAGCTTTAGATCGTTTATCACCATTTAAGTGTTTTAACGGGACACGTTGCGTTGCGTTTTCATTTCGTTCACCATAAGCATCTTTGGCTTCGACAGTGATGGAAAATACATCTTCAGCACTCTTCCCTTCCATACCTTTTTCAAGGCCTGTAATAATATTACCATGACCATGCAAGTAAGCCATCGGGTCTCCTGCATGTGACGATTCAATTTCAACACTATTCTCATCTTGAAGGCGGTAATGAAAGGTAACTATTTTATCTTTTGAAATTTGCATGATGGCTCTCTTGGCTAACGTTATATAACAATATAAATTAAACCGTCATTATCTTGTGTACTCGCACAGGTGTCCATGCAAATTATGATCTTATCAGCTATGCTTCATTAACTTTTTATTTTATTAACGAGCAATATGAAAACTAGCCTTAATTTTCTTATGGCAGCGCTTGGTTGTCTTTGCGTCATACTCGGCGTAGTCGGTATCTTTTTACCCTTACTTCCCACCACGCCTTTTTTATTATTGGCTGCATGGCTTTTCTCACGTTCATCTAACCGCTTCCACACTTGGTTAATGAGTCACCCAAAGCTAGGCCCTTTTATATTAGCTTGGCAAAATGGGGAAGGCATTGAGCGACATATTAGAACCAGAGTTCTAATATGTCTGTGGGTAGGAATGTGTATATCAATGGTAATTGTCGCGAAGCTTTGGGCGGTCGTATTATTAACCTGTATAGGGTGTGGCGTATCATTTTATATTATGCGACAGCCAGTAAAGTAACCCCTTTACGGTTATTTGTGCGATATGATTAGTAGTGTATGCATTGCTCACCGTAGTCGGTATAACAGATCAAATCTGATTCATCGACTACTAAAGGTTGAAAAACGCTGGCACCCAAAACTTGAGTAACCTCAATATCTTTGAAATCAGAATCAAGAGGTGTCCATGTACTTGGGTGAGGGAATTCACCAATATTTGCATATACAGTGAAACTACCATTTGGTTCATAATCTACTGGGATTGCAAAAGTTTTTACAGTGATAGTACCTATACCTTTAGAAACTACTTGATCATAAAAAAAACTAAATTTGTTCAATTCTTCGATATTAAAACCTATATTAATCTCACCTTGCTCAAAACCTACTAATTCATAATCAACTGTCACAGTAAATTCTGTGTTAACACCCTCTTCAGCCTTAATAGGTGATATGGATTTTATTGTAATATTATTAGTAGACATTCCACTTTGTAGCAGGTCATCTCCTCCAGATGAACAGCCCACACATAAAATTAATAAACCAAATATAAGTACCTTTTTTAATTATTACTCCTTTTAACTTTCCATGTTAGTTCTTTTTAGCTCATTCTACTTAATTATCAGACTTAACCAAGTTGTCAGGGCTATGTAAATAATTTTTTATTATCGAAAGCATCAACGAATAGAGCCTTTCCAGTATTCTTATCAAAAAATGATGCGAAGTTATCCGCCATAGATATATCAAATTTCATGTCGACGTCCCTTATTTTCCACGATGAAAACGGAAGTTTATCATGAACAGAAATGCTCAAAAGTGAATAACGCCTGCGTAATAAAAAATTAATGCTTAGTTTAATACCCTACTAGCTGCAAAATATGATGACAGTTTTTGTGCGTTTTTTTGCAAAAAAAATGACAGCGAAAATTGGCTCGGGGCGTCACTTAACTGAAGACGTCAACGTCTGGTAAGTTTTCATAAACAGCCATGCACGTACTGTATTTCAGTAAGGTTTTCACAACAACAGGCAATGGCTCTGGCCATACCCCCTGAATATCAGTTTCAAGACGGCTTTCTGTACCAAATGCCAACCGTTCTACTGGAGGGGTAAATTTTGCTTCCACTCCTTCTTTATTGCCTCTGGGGTCAATTCTGTACCAACCGAAGCCACTTAAATAAACAGCATTCAACCCATGTAAGCAATATGGGGCATCATCTCCAGTTATGGATAGACGCTGATAACACAAACCTGCAGGAATTGCATTTGCCCTCAATAGCGCCGCCAAAAGGTGGCTCTTAGCGTAACAATAGCCAGTTTTATGATTTAACACATCTGAAGCTTTGCACGTAATTACATCAATTTGAAAGTCCCAGCTGTGCTTAATCTTATCTCGGACATATTCAAAACATGCTTTAGCAATTTCTATGTCTGTGTCCAAACCACCTCTGAGGTGACGAGCCATCTCCAGAATTTCGGGACAGCCCCAATTGATGAATTCAGTTTTTTCTAGATACTGTTTCATTGCTAATCCTCTTGCCTGTTAATAGTTAATTAGACGGTGCCCGTATTTTACAGTGTAATATGAACGCCTTATAAGTCGTTTTTTTAATATCTACTGCTAAGCCGTAACCATCTGTAGCAATGGTAAAAAATGATTTAGGTAAATATTTTCAAGTATGGCAAAATAGTAGCCGACAGTTTCACAAAGACTCCATTCATTTTATTCAGTAGGAAACACATTAAACATGACGATTAACTGGTTCCCTGGGCACATGCACAAAGCCCAAAAAGAAATTAAAAAAGTCATGTCTCAAGTGGATGTTGTAATTGAAGTATTAGACGCTCGAATCCCTTTTAGTAGTGCAAACCCTATGATTCAGAATTTGAAAGGAGATAAGCCCAACATTAAAATTCTGAATAAAGCTGACTTAGCCGACCCTGAAATAATTAAGCTTTGGCAAGCGCACTTTGAGCAAGATGAAACCGTTAAAACACTCGCTTTATCTGCGACGTCGGATGAACGAAAAAACACCATTAATAATTTGTGTCGTAAGTTGGCTCCACACAGAAAAGATTCTGACAAACCTATTAGCGCCATGATCATGGGTATACCCAATGTCGGAAAATCAACCTTAATTAATTCCTTAGCAGGGCGTGCCATTGCTAAAGTTGGTAATGAACCAGCCGTCACCAAACGCCAGCAAAAAATAAACCTCGATAACGGCATTATTCTCTCCGATACCCCTGGTATTCTCTGGCCAAAACTAGAACCTTCGAGCTGCGGCTACCGACTTGCGGTAACGGGCGCTGTTAGGGATACAGCAATGGAGTATGAAATTGTTGCTTTATATGCGCTCGATTTTTTATCTCAAAACTACCCTCAAGCTTTAGAAAATCGTTACAAACTAAAAAGTGCTAATTTAGGTAGTGAAGAGTTACTTAAATTAATAGGCAGTAAACGCGGCTGTTTACGTTCCGGAGGTAAAGTAGACCAACATCAAGCGGCCACCATTATTTTAAACGAATTACGCTCTGGGAAGTTAGGACAAATTTGCCTTGAAACACCCGATATGATGATCAAAGAAATGGCTGATTATCGCGCAATGATCGAAGCAAAACGCGCGGCTGAAGAAGCTGAAAAGGCTGCGAAAGATAGCCGACAAAGATAAGTTAATAATTATAGTACGCACACCAATAAACAATAAGCGCCACCAAAAGGGACTTTTCTATGATTACACGTCTACCTGATCGTTTAGTAGATTACCGCTTAATACTCGCCTTTTTCAGTCTAATTCTAATCGCTGCCTTAAGTGCAGGGCTAGGACAGCTTCGCTTTGAAAGCGACTATAAAATTTTCTTCAGTGACGACAACCCACAGCTATTAGCCCATTTGGATAACCAAGACCGCTACACCAAAAGTGATAATGTCACCTTTGTCATTGCACCAAAAGATGAACAGATTTTTACCCCCGAAACACTCACCAGTATTATTAAATTAACCGATGAATCTTGGAAAATTCCTTATTCTTCACGGGTTGACTCTATTACTAACTATCAACATACCTGGGTTGATGAAGACGACCTGATTGTTGAAGATTTAGTTTCTGAACCCGAAACACTTTCACAAGAAAAGCTCAACAGCTTAAAAGACATCGCATTAGCTGAACCACTCTTAGTTAATTTATTACTTTCAAATAAAGCGCATGCTACCGCCGTTTCAGTCAACCTTAACTTACCTGATGTCCAAGCTGAGGCAGATCAAGCCACCCACGAGCTCGTTGAATATGCACGTTCACTACGTGACCAATTTGAAGCAGATAATCCAAATTTAAAAATTTACTTAATCGGCCAAACGATGGTCAATAAAACGTTTAATGAGATGTCGCTACAAGACATGACTCACCTCATCCCACTCATGTTTATTATTATTGTGGTACTACTACAACTCATTCTACGTTCATTCGTCGGCACCATTGCAACGGTCGCCCTAATCGGCTTAAGCGTATTAGCCACAGAAGGCTTTATGAGTTGGGTAGGTTTCGCATTGAACCAAATTAATGTCACCTGCCCGGTGATCATTTTAACCCTTGCGGTATGCGATGCGGTGCATATCATGAATGGCTACCTATTCAATCTATCACAAGGTGATGCACGCGTTGTCGCGATGAAAGAAAGTTTGTCGTCTAATCTAAAGCCCGTCTTTTTAACCAGTCTCACAACGGCGATTGGCTTTATGAGCATGAATTTCAGTGACTCCCCGCCTTTCCAGGAGCTTGGCAGTATTTCTGCCTTTGGTGTCATGATCACTTTCTTATTCAGCATGACGCTTTTCCCCGCGCTCGTTTTATTGCTGCCACATAAAGCCGTATCGGTAAAAAAATCACACGATACCGTCACCTTGTCTGAAAAAATTGGGGAATTTTCAGTCAAACATAACAAGCCAATATTTATCAGCCTTTTAATCGTGGCGATTATTTTAGTTAGTTTCACTTTCAAAAATGAGTTAAATGACAACACCGTCGAATACTTCCATGAAGATGTTCCGTTTCGACAAGCATCAGACTACACCCAAGAAAACCTAACAGGCTTTGACGGCATTTCTTATTCGCTTAACAGTGGCGAAAGCAACGGTATTAATGACCCCGAATATCTTAAAAAGGTTGATGCTTTTGCGAAGTGGTACCTCTCTCAGCCTGAAGTCGTGCATGTAAGTAGCTTTACCGACATCCTCAAACGCTTAAATCAAAACATGCATAATGATGACCCTGCATGGCATCGTTTGCCTGAGCGTAGAGACTTAACCGCACAGTATATTTTGCTTTATGAAATGTCCTTACCTTATGGGCTTGATCTGAATAACCAAATCGACAGTAATAAGTCATCATTACTGCTTTCTGTTCGAATTAAAGACCAAAAAGCACAAGAAATTATTAACATAGATCAACGCGCTCAAACTTGGTTAAAAGAGAATGCGCCAGAGTTAGTCGCGCCTGGTACAAGTCTTTCGATTATGTTTGCAAACATAGGGCAACGTAATATTGAAAGTATGCTAACAGGCTCTCTTCTCGCCTTAATTCTTGTGACGCTGACTTTAACGATATCACTTCGCTCACTTCGTTATGGGCTAATTAGCCTAATCCCTAACGCCTTTCCGGCAGGCATCGCTTTTGGTTTGTGGGGAATCTTCGTCGGGCAAGTCAATTTAGCGGTGGCAGTTATTTTTGCTATCACACTTGGGATCGTGGTCGATGACACCGTACACTTTATTACCAAGTACCTGCATGCCCGAGACCATCACAAAGCCGACGCTAAAAAAGCGGTGATGTATGCGTTCAGCCGAGTAGGTAAACCGATCATTACGACAACCATTGTACTGGCTTCAGGCTTTTTCGTACTGGCTTTCTCAAGTTTTGACGTCAACGCATCAATGGGCCTCATGGTTGGTATTACGATCATTATCGCGTTGGTTTGGGATTTCTTATTCTTACCTGCACTACTCATTAAGGTTGATCGAAAAGAGCCAAAACCTGACATTGAGTCTGAACACGATACAACACAAAACGAAGCCGATATGGATGTTAAATGTCTGAGTTAGCATTTACCCAATGCATCTTAATTGCCATCACCTTTATCTGGAGCGGTTTTGTCCGCTCTGGTTTAGGCTTTGGTGGCGCGGTTCTCTCCCTACCTTTTTTATTATTAATTCATAACGACGCGTTATTGTATTTACCGGTTATTTCTCTACAACTGCTTTTCTTCTCAGGACTAATACTTTTTCAAAACCATCGAGCCCGAAAACAACACCTAAAAATGGGAGTTAGTCAGGAAGGTTCTATCGATTGGTCTTATTTAAAAAAAGCTCTGGCCATCATGATCATCCCTAAACTCATTGGTGTTTTTGGACTCATCACTTTGCCAGCCACCATCATGGGCTTAATAATCTTCACCATTGTTTCAGTATACGCGGTTACGTACATTCTGAATAAACCCTTCAAGAGCCAGTATAAATTCTTAGATATTGTATTTTTAATGTTAGGTGGTTACATCAGCGGTACATCTTTAATCGGTGCGCCGTTATTAACGGCTGTTTTTGCAATGCACGTCAGCAAACACCAACTGCGAGATACCCTCTTTGCTTTATGGGCCATCCTCGTAGCGATTAAAGTTGGCGCTTTTATTTACCTTAACGTAGATTTTCAACTGATACACCAACTCTGGCTATTACCCTGCGCAGGGATAGGCCATTTACTTGGTTTGAAATTCCATAAAAAGTTACAACAAACAGACTCCGTTACTTTTTACCGCATACTCGGTACGATGCTGCTGGTGGTGAGTTTTATTGGTCTCGCTCGTACTTTAACGCTTTAAATGGATTAAATGTGGTTACTTTTCTTCGACGCTTGGAAACTCTTAACTTTCTTAAATCCAAGCGTAGTAGTGTCGGTACTGAGCAAATTTTGCAACACCTGAAGGATGCTGGTTATTTAGATAACAATGAATCTAAACATAAGAGCCAATTTCGCCTAATTCAAAGGGATCTGACTTTTCTATTAGGTAATCTTCATATAGGTAATGACGATACTGAAGATGCTATTGAAGCTGAAGATCATCAACAAGACGAATACGATAATGACTTCGGTTTATTGATGGAACGAGGTTTAGGAAAAAGTCGTCATTGGCGCTTAGACCCCTACCAACAACTGAATTATGACTTTGAACGGATGCCTGCATTTATGGCATTGGCATTATCGGTCACGCAAAAACATTTAACGCAAGTGCTGCCAAGCTCTACACAACATGAGCTAAAACAAATTTTCCAAAATGCAGAGGCAAAGCTGCAAAAAAGTGAGCAAAAACTTTCTCATAATCATTATCAGAGATTAACGGACTCGGTCGAGTTTTTTCAAAGAGGGCAACGCCTTCAAACGCCACAGTTCGACCTAAATATACTGGACACAATTTATCGTGCGATTCTAGAAGGTAAACGAATCAACATATCTTACCGTGGGCAAACAGGAAATAAAGATTACACACTGCATCCATTTGGTGTCGCGATTATGCTTCCAAAACTTTATTTAATTAGCAAAAAAGATGAAGATATTCACAAAACAGATGGCGATAATAATTATAGAAGCTTCTTAATTCATAAAATAGAACATATCGATCTCAGTCATCTGCCAAATTATGTGCCTAGCGACTTCCAGATAAAGACCTACCTTGACCAAGGTAATATGGATGTTTTGCTAGAACACTCCGATTCAACTCTTTACCCTTTAACATTAGCACTCACGACTTTCGAGAACAGCAGCCTACTCACTGACTTACAAGAAAGCCCTATTAGTACTAGCCAATCTTTAACTAAAATCAACAACACTACATGGCACCTAAAAGCAGATGTAAAACGAACCATTCAGTTAAAAAATTGGCTATTATCTTTAGGATTTCAAGCAAAAATACTCTCCCCTTTAATTATTCGTCAAGACTTACTCTCCGCGCTTGATGCAATACGCAAAAACTATAACGAATAAAGAAGTATATTCAAACAGGCTCAACCAACACCAAACGCATGGTCTGCCCATCAAATATTTCACTCAATGCATCACGCACTTCATGAATGCTATTGCTCTTGATACGAAAACGAAACTTAGTACCTTTTTGTGTAAATGCGTTCACTCTAAACATAATATAAGCCCTGTCTGACGTTTATGTTAAAGGTTATCCCTTAACGACAAGTGTTATATTACAAATCAAAGCGACACATTATGTCGCTGAAAACCCAGTAATCTATTTTTACTTATCTGAGAACTTTGCGCGATCGATACTTATGTAAAATTTTGTCATTCCGACGTTCTTTTCGGCCGGAATCCACTATTTTTATCCCAAATTCAGCAAAAAACATGAATTCCGGACCAAAACATAACCTGAATGGCTCCGAGCGACTATTGTGAGCGCATTAAATTCCCATCAATTTAGGATACTGCTAAAGTAGTATTTTTTATTATTAGTCTCTTTATTTATGGCAAGATCAACCCCACACGCTATTTTACTATCAATCCCCTTAGCGCCACAGCAATATTTAGCGCCCTTGCTAATTCTATTAAGCTCTCTTATCGCTTTATTATTCGAACAGCAGCTTGGTGAGAGTTTGATTTATCAAAGGTTAGCCGTCAGTGATGGTGAATGGTGGCGCCTTATTAGTGCGCATTTTTTTCATACTAACCTCCATCATTTTTTTCTTAATATCGGAGCACTGACACTTTTATGGGTCTTACAAGGTCATTTATATACGGTTAACGCCTACTTATCAGTATTCATTTTCAGCGCGGCTATTTCCTGCGTAGGCGTACATTTTTTTTCACCTGACCTCAAACAATATGTCGGGTTATCAGGCGCATTACATGGCATTTTTATTTGGGGCGCTCTGCAAGAAATAAAACATAAACAAAAGATAGGGTATTTATTACTATTAGGCATGTTACTTAAAATTTCATTTGAACAATTCTATGGCGCGTCGGACGATCTTTCAGAAATGATTGCCGCAAAAGTGGCCATTAATGCTCATTTATGGGGAGCAATAGGAGGAGTTATTATTTTTATGATTATTTGTGGGGTAAATAGATCATTAAAGGGCACGTGCATAAAGCTAAAAAACTGAGTTACACTCACTTAATTTCGGCTAAAAAGCCAAGTACCGCGCCCTTTAAGTAGTAAGTCCTATCTATAGAAAGGATTAACTATTTTTTTCAACTGATATTAATTCAACTTCAAATATTAGCGCCGAATTAGGTCCAATTTTAGCGCCTGCACCACGAGGTCCATACGCTAAATCAGCAGGAATGAACAATTTCCATTTATCACCCGCTTTCATCAATTGTAATGCCTCAGTCCAACCTTTTATGACTTGACCAACACCAAATGTAGCTGGGCTACCACGCTCAACAGAACTATCAAATACCGTTCCATCAATTAGTGTACCATGATAATGAACAGTCACTTTATCGGCAGCAGAAGGTGAATCGCCTTCACCTGATGTGATCACTTCATACTGCAAACCACTTTCGAGCGTTTTAACGGTTTCACGGGCTTTATTCTCGGTTAAGAATGCAGTACCTGCTATTTTATTTTCTTCAAGTGCCGCTTCTGATTTTTCCTTCATCTCAGCCATTTTTTGAGCTTGAAATGCTTGAATTGTTGAATCTACTTCATCTGCGCTAAGTAAAGCGTCCTTTCCTTCAAAGCCATCAGTCATACCTTGAAAAAATGAATTAAGCTGTAACTCAGCCAATTCACGCTTCATCGACTCGCCAAATTTAATACCAACTGCATAGCTATTTTTTGCGTCAATGTTATCAAGGGTAATTTTTTTTTCTTCTGCTGGCTGGCAAGCAACCAAACCTAGCGCCATGGCAGCAACTAAAACTTTTTTCATGTTCATTCCTAATGTTATCAAGGGGCCTTTTTTGAATGGCACTTACTTAAGTAGTCTAACCTTGGTAAAGGTTTTCATTAAATTTCTTTGATGCGCAGAGCTCACGCTATAAAAAATTAATAAGTCTTAAGTAAGTGTCATTCGAACTTTTTAATATTATCGATTTTAAAAAATCGCATCTTTATCTCACTTTTTGGTGCTCAGGTCTAGTCACGCAGGTGTTTTAACCAGGCAATATTAGCACTAACCTCAGCTAAGGATTACTATAGTTAACTATGTCACAGCCCGTGGCATAGTGATGCCCAATAGAAATACATTTTCACACCACGAGCTACCATAAGACTAAGCATTAAATAGTTAATTCGAGGTAATAATCTTGTCAGTTTGGTTCCAAAAGAAAATGCAGCTAAGGTCGCGCCCCCGTGGGTTTCATTTAATTACGCGAGAAGTAATAGAAGCCTTGCCTGAACTATCCAACATAAGAGTTGGATTACTTCACGTTTTTATTCAACATACATCAGCCTCTTTAAGCATTAATGAAAATGCTGACCCCGACGTACGTAAAGACTTGGAACGTCATTTTACTAAGTTTATTCCTGAGAATGCCCCCTATTATGAACATACCCTAGAAGGTGAAGACGATATGCCCGCCCACATTAAAACTGTCACCATCGGCTCATCTCTTAGCATTCCTGTGTCACAAGGGTCGTTAGCGTTGGGACTATGGCAAGGAATATATCTTGGAGAGCACCGCAACCACGGAGGTTCACGACACGTAATATTAACCTTAAATGGTGACCTTTCAGAGTAATATGACGACTAACGTAAAAGTAAACCGCCATTATAACGAGACACACGTCACATTTACTTTCAAGTACGCCTACCAGTAATCCTTTCGGACGATCAAAGTAAGCCTCCCTTATCCATATTATGTTTCACATCGGGAAGACATGCTTTTAGCAAAAAACTTCAGGCCTTTTTGTTTAAAGTATTTTACCCAGCATCTATTTTGTACTTCAGTTTTCTATCTAGGGCTCCCTACTATGCCCTTTTTAACGCGGTGATTTGATATTTCGGCATCAAATTACCGCTTTTTTTTGCTTAAATTTTATCGCTATTTTTTCATTTCTTCATAATCGCGATGCCACTGACACATTCGTTCTGCGACGCCAAACAATACATAATCACTACGTACTGAGCTAAAAATATCAAACGCATGCTGCCCACCACTAATTTCTGCAAACTCAACCGTATTAATAGAGGTCTCGTCTAAGCGACTAGCAAAGTATTGCGCATCACCCAAAGAGGTTAACGAATCTTTATCACCATGAATGACTAAAAAAGGCGGTGCTTCTTTATTGATATGCGTAATAGGTGACATGAGCTGGTATAAGGCTTCATTCTCTTGTTTTGTTTGTTTAATAATTTTCTTACGTAACACAATTTCTAACGCCAAACTAAGTTGAAGTTTTTTGCTATCCATCAAATCATAAATACCGTAATAAGGAATACACCCCTGAACAGACGTATCTTTATCTTCAAACCCTGGCTGTAAGGCGAGTACATTCGCGCTTAAGGCAAGTAACGATGATAAATGCCCCCCTGCTGACCCGCCAGTCACAATAATGAAGTCTGGATTCCCCCCATATTCCTCAATATGTTCCTTAACCCAAACCAATGCACGCTTACAATCGACAATATGATCTGGAAAAACCGCTTCTGGACATAATCTATAATCGGTTGACACACACACCCAACCTCGTTTGGCCATTTCGACCATAAGCGGGACACCTTGCTCATTCTTACTGCCATAGCCATGCGTCCAGGCACCACCATGAATTTGAAGCAATACCGGCGCGTTCTGGCCAATATTTTTAGGCCGTCGAATATCGAGTTTTAATTTAAAGCTATCCACCTCACCATAAACAACATTTTTAATCATCTCGACCTTATCTGATTTCCAGCTCGAAAATGGCAATAACAAACGCGCTAGATTTAGCTCGGTATGACGACTCCAAGAACTGAGGTCTTCTTCATGACGATGAGGAATCACAATACTATCCAATAAGACTTTTGCCTTAAAACCAGAAAAATAGTGATAAGCCAAGGTCAGCCATGAACCAACAAACAGTATAATCCCCGTCGAACCTAGAAAACCTTCTACATGTCCGAAAAACACAAACCAGGAAACAATAAATAACTGCACAAACACCACATGAATCGCAAGCTCTCCGATCAGCCAACCAAATATGAAGCTAGGCACAATCCATTTAGGGTGATAATAGCGAGGATAGATGACATTAAAGGTAAACCCTACACTAATAATACTTAAAACAAAGAATAGTAACGTCATTATATTTCCTGTTTAGAACACCAACACCATTGATGAGCACCCCATCTATGGATGTACCATTTATTAGTTATGCAACCTGCATAAATTCACGACCAAAACTACATAATAGGCACACCAAATAACTGCAAATGATACATGCCAACACCCGCATAAATAGCCCCGCCGATTAAAATCACTAAAATATCCATCAACACATTTTGTTCTTGAGGCTTATTCCATTCCATTCGTTTATTAGCACTAATCATTGCTAGAACGGCGAAAGCCAAAAATGACCCAAATAGAATTATTGATGCTAAGTCGCCATTAATTAACAGGTGGCCGATCGCCCAGACCTTCACTGCGATTAACATCGGGTGTCTGATTTTTCGTTTAAAGTTTGATGGAAAATAAGCTGCGACCAATAATATCATCGCAGGTAACATTAAGAGTTTCGTCACAACAGCTAACATTTGTGGCGGCTGCCAAACTTCGATAAAAGGCGCATTTGCCTTACCGATTAAGATAAGTGCAAAACTAGCCAATGAAACGAAAGAAAATAAGCCTTTATACTTTAATTCACCCAAGCGCTCGATCAATGCCGTTCGCCGACTGTGAAAACCAGGAAAAAGATGAATCGCAATAAAAATAAATAGTCCTAAAACGAGCAGTGCCATAATTGTATTCCGGTTATTATAATGGTTAAAAGCCTAACTAAATGAGTAAGCTATGAATATAAATATAGCCCAAAGATAAAATACCGCAGCCATAACAGTATTACCAAGTAAAGTACTTGGAATTATCGCTAAGCATACTAAGCTTAAGCTATATTCAGTACTTTAAAGAGCGGTATGAAAAATACCTGAACAACTAACCTTAAATAAATAAGCCAAGCTATGAACATTCTTGAATCGAGAAGCTTTCTCATCATTATCGCGCTAATACTTTGCTTTCCGGCATTAGAATTAGTCTTAAACGGATTAGATATCCCGCTAACAATACTGGGTAAAAGCGTCATAGTGCTTGCAACAATTATTATTGCAACCATTTGGTATCGAACTCAAATAATTAAGCCGATGACATTGTGCATGGAACAATTGTCTGCTTCCGAAGGTGATGCGGTTGATTTTTCAGTTCGTATTGATCTGAATAATATTAATAATGACTTCAGCCCTCTTTTTTCAATGATCAATAACCGGCTTTCAAATACTGAAACCACCATACGTGATTTACACTCTGGCATCTCTCGCTTAACGCCTATGAGCAAAGAATTAGCAGAAACCTATGGTTCAATGAACCAAAATACCGTTATGCAAGCCCACCATGGAAAAATTCTAAGTAACTCTATAAATGACATGTTGGCAGCTACCGAAAATATTGATCACGACATCAAAGATATTAATGAAAACATTTCCGAAATGAGTACTGACATTAAGGACTTTGGCGTCCATTTAGGTGAAACCATTCACTCGATCGATACCATCGAAAAACATATTGATGAATCAAATTCTGTTCTTGCTGACTTACGAGATGATAGTAATAAAATCACCAAAATCATCGAAGAAATTACCGGCATTGCCGAACAAACTAACCTTCTGGCTTTAAATGCAGCCATTGAAGCAGCCAGAGCCGGCGAACAAGGAAGAGGTTTTGCAGTAGTGGCTGATGAAGTACGCTCGCTTGCAGAACGCACGAGAGGTTCAGCAGATGAAGTAAAAGGTATTGTTGATAGTATTTATAGTGGTACCCATAATGTTTCTGAGGTAATGAAGTCTAGTCAGAATGATATTAAAACAACGGTATCCAGCGCTCAAGCGTCTCAAGAAGAGTTACATAAAACGGAAGCAGCAATTGAAGATATCCGCCAATTAGCGAGTAAAATCACGCTTTCAATGAAACAGCAAAGTGAAACGGAAGCCACATCAAAACACTCTGTTGATGCTTTGATAGCGCTAAACAGTGAGGCCCTTCAACATGCAAACGTTCAAACAATCACCGATGATGATTTAAACAAGTTATTAAATAGCATTTTGTCTAAGCTCACTAAACTACACGTAGGTGATGTAGAGCATTCAGTGGAGCGACGCTATAAAGTTAAAACAGATGAAGATTCACAGGCAGAAGATGATAACGCAATATTGTTTTAACAATATTTTTTAAGGAATAGACGATCAAACACTAAACGAAGGCATTGGTAATTAAGAAGTGTTTCATTTTCAACACCCTCAAAAACCAAGCATCAATAAAATTAACTAGAAGCTTTGCACGAAAGCCTCTCATTGTCATTCCGGTTATGTTTTGACCAGAATCCATGTTTTATCGCAAAATTCAGGTATAAAAAGAACAAATTCCAGCCGAAAAGCATACCGGAATGACAGTTTTTTACTGTAAATATCGATCGAGCAAAGATCTCAACTAATAATATCCATCAGATGAATTTCAAAAATCAAAATTGCTTTAGGAGGGATGGTAGGCGGAGATCCGGCTTCACCGTAAGCGAGTTGATACGGCACAACAATCCGCCACTTTGCCCCGACTGCCATCAATTGTAACGCTTCAGTCCAAGCAGGTATCACTTGATCTAATGAAAATTCTGCGGGCTCATTACGCGTAATTGAGCTATCAAAGACCTGGCCATCAATAAACGAACCATGGTAGTGAACCTTTACCGTTTGCTCACTGCTTGGTTTATCGCCCTCACCAGCTTCAAGAATTTCATACTGCAAGCCAGTTTCAGTGGTCAATACGCCTTCACGCTTTGAGTTGTCTGCTAAAAATGATTGGCACAACAGTTGGTATTTTTCGGCACGCTCCTGTTCAAACTTTTTACGGCTTTCTTTCACCACATCATAAGCTTCATTTAATTCATTTTCAGAAAGTAATGAAGGTTCACCATTATAACATTGGCGCAATGCCATCACTGCAGCTTCGACATCCATCCCTTCAAATTTATTTTTTTGAAGCTGTCGGCCAAACTGCCAACCGAATCCATAGCTCACTTTTTGTTCAAACGTTTCTGGTTTCTTACTGTTCTTTTCTGACATGATTATTTTTTACCATTGAGACTCATTTAACTCACTAAAGTGATGTTCTAGATTATTCGAGGTACAGAAGAAATGCGCCGATGAAAAGCCTGAAACATACTACTTTAAAATTACCGCTAGCATAGCGGAGATTTCATTATTCTAATAGCATAGAATGTTACGTCAATCATCTGATATCCCATCAACATTAGTTTTAGTCGACTATTTGAAACACCCATTTACAGGTCAAAGCATGAGCCAAAGTTATTACATACCAGATGGTTCAACTGAAGTAATGTACGAAATTAAAAAGAGTAAATTTATCGCTCGTTTATGTTTGGCGGTTGACCGCGCTCAAGCGATGTCAGTGCTTGAACAAGCAAAGCAAGACTATCCTGATGCTCGCCACCATTGCTGGGCATATTTAATTGGTTCACCCAAAAGCCCAACACTCATCGCGATGTCCGATGATGGCGAACCCAGTGGCACCGCTGGAAAACCTATTTTAAACGTGATGCAACATAAAGAAGTTGGTGATGTCATGCTGGTGGTAACACGTTACTTTGGGGGGGTTAAATTAGGGGCTGGCGGTCTGGTACGCGCCTATTCTCAAGCAGCACAACAAGCTTACGATCAAACGCCAACACACCTGCAGGAGCAGCTTGAAGAGCACTACATTAATTGTGATTTTTCCGATGAGCAAAGTATACGTCACTGGCTAAGCCTTCACGACGGAGAAGTGCACAACGCGACTTACACTCAGCACGTTACTTTAAACATAGCGCTGAATGAAAAAGACTTACCTGAGTTAAGCAACTTTATTGGCGCGTTTAAAAATGCACATTTACTCGATACACCTGCAAATAAATCCTCCGCTTAACTCGACACAATTAGTTTGCTCTCCTATATTCTTACTAAACTATATTTAAAAATATTATATTTTACGACACGGATTAACGTTGAGATATTTATTCATGACCCAACTATTTCCCCTTCTAATACTACTTACCACATTATTTTTCAGTTTAGCCAGCACCGCTAACCCCATCGAGAACAACCAAGCTAACGAAGAAAAAGACAGGCCTATTCGGATTATCACAAACAATTGGACCAGTCAGATCGTACTATCAGAAGTAACAGGGCGAATATTTCAAGACATGGGCTACCTTGTTGAATATGTGCCTTTATCTACCGCAGATCAATGGGGAGCTTTGGCACATAATGTTGCTCATGTTCAAGTAGAAGTTTGGCAAGGTACTATGTCAGAAATGTTTAACCGTATGTTAGCAGGCGACCACATAGTTGATGCCGGTACACATGCGGCAAAAACCCGTGAAGAATGGTGGTACCCTAAATATGTGGAAGCTGTTTGTCCTGGTTTACCTGACTGGCAAGCATTAAAAAACTGCGCAAAAGAATTCGAAACGCCCTTTTCGGCACCTTCAGGTACTTATTTTTCCGGTCCATGGGAAAAGCCCGATACCGCGAGAGTCAGAGCGCTTGATTTAGACTTCAAAGTAAAAGTGCTTGCTCAAGGAGATGACCTCTGGGTTGAGCTAGAGAAAGCAGCAAAAATTAAACGTCCTATCCTACTCTTTAATTGGACACCCAACTGGGTTGAATCGATCTACGAAGGTGCCTTTGTCGAATTCCCAAATCATTCTCCCGAGTGTGAAACAGAGCCTAGCTGGGGCATTAATAAAAATTTTGCTCACGACTGCGGAAACCCCAAAGGTGGTTGGTTAAAAAAGGCGGCTTCGAAAGACATGGAGTCAACTTGGTCATGCGCTTATGAAACCCTTAAAAACATTAATTTTACGAACCTTCAAATCGCAACGGCCTCCTCTCTTGTTGACGTTAAAAAACAAAGTTACGAACAAGCTGCGACGAATTGGCTAAAGGATAATAGAGCAATCTGGCAAAGCTGGATTCCAGACCGCTGTAAACAATAAGGTATTAACACTCAATAAAAAATAGCCCCTACTGAGATTTCCGCTCTTAATGAAAAACAATAAAGCGAAGCACTTCTTCCATAGCAAAAGCCCGTCAATATCCAGACAGCTTATGTACATTGTCTTTTCGCTCTACTGTTTAGTAGCTTTAACCGTGACGGTTATTCATATGGTAAAAGAATACCATTACACGCAAGAAACCATCACCAATGAGCTGAAATCCTATGAAAAAATATTCGGCCCGATTTTCAGTAAAGCTTTATGGGACTTAGATCGAGACAGAATCAAAGAAATAGTCGAAGGTATCTCAAAAGTACCCATTATTGTCGGTATAAAAGTTGAACGAATTCATAAAAACACACTCGTATTAGTCGAAGGATCAGGCTTAGTGAGCGATGATAAAGGGCTTATCAAAAATTTATCACCTACCTTGAATGGCGTACCTCAAGCTACGAATAACTTTGATGATTTATTCTCCTATAAATTTCCTATTTCATTCCAGCTCTTCGGTGAAGAAAAGAAGCTTGGATACGCCACACTATATTCAAACTCGAGTATTATTTTAAATAGAGTGAAGCTTGGTTTTTTCTTTCTGGTCATCAATGCATTTATCAAAGGCGTGGCCTTATGGTTAATATTTTTATGGGTGAGTAAATATATACTCCTACACCCGTTAAAAAGGTTGACCGATACCATTTCGGACGTAAATTTCGGCAATCTTTCAAAGTTTAAAATTGACTTAAAAACCCATCAAGACAATGAACTTACAATCATCGAACAAGCCTTTGGCGATATGGTGGCTGAATTAGATCGGTCAAAACATAATGTATTAGAGTTTAATAAAAAGCTGGAAGAGCATGTCGACTTACGAACCAGTGAATTAATAAAAGCCAAAATATTTGCTGAAAAATCTGCAAATGCCAAGAGTGAATTTTTAGCTAAGATGAGCCATGAAATACGCACCCCTATGAACGGGGTAATTGGCATGCTTCATCTTTTACTAAAAGATAACTTATCCGATACTCAGAGCAAGAAAGCATTGGTAGCGCAGTCAAGCGCCCAGTCTTTATTGAATTTAATCAACGATATATTAGATTTCTCCAAAATTGACGCAAACAAATTAGAACTTGAAGTGATTGATTTTGACCTACTTGAATTAATTGGTAGCCTCACCGAAGCCCTGACGCTTCAAGCAGAGAAAAAGAACCTTGAGATTTGCTTAGACCTTACCGAAGTCAAACAAAACTGGGTAAAAGGTGACCCGTCACGGATCCGACAAATTTTATCGAACCTTATTTCAAACGCGATTAAATTTACTCAGCAAGGGTACATTTTAATCCAAGCCCAATTAGTTGAAAATGCAGCCGGTTCTCTAATTTTAAAGTGTTCAGTCCAAGACAGTGGTATAGGCATCCCAAACAATAAAATCGATACTGTATTTGATTCTTTTTCTCAGGTAGATGCCTCCACCACCCGAAATTTTGGAGGCACGGGCTTAGGTTTAACCATCGTAAAAAAACTCTGTGAGCTAATGAATGGCAGTATTAGTATAGAGAGTGAAGAAGGCTCAGGAAGCATGTTTACATTTACGCTAACGTTAAGTCATAGCAACGTAACAAGCTCAAGCATACCCAAATTACCCATGGATAGCAGACAAGTTTTACTACTAATAAAAAACAAACATAACCTCACCGCCGTAAGGAACCAGCTTGAAAATTGGGGGGCAATCATAACTAGTGCGAATACTCTACTCAGCGCAACAAATCAAATTAATGCTGCCCCTGATATTTTAGCCCCCAATAAAATTGATAGCGTTATAGTTGACACTTCCATTCCTGGGTTTGAACACTTTATAAACGATGTACTTTCAATAAATGGCGCCATACACCAACACATCGTTTTAATGAATAATTTAAACCTTCCAACAACATTAGAGTCCCAACAAAAACATACATCAATCTCTCAGTTTTCAAAGCCCGCGACCCCCCATAAACTATTCAAAACTTTGGTCCATGATCAAAAAAACGAAGAACGCTCACTACCGTTGGAAGTACTTCATTCACCCTCTATTACAAACACGCCCAAAGAAAACAGTCTCGCTATTGATAACATCGATACGAATGAATCAAGTGCCTCAGAAGAAATTGAATGGCCATCAAATACACATATTCTTATAGTCGAGGATAATAAAATTAACCAATTAGTCGCCCAAAGCCTTTTAGACACAATGGAATTAAAGTGCGCCATTGCTAACAACGGCCTTGAAGCACTCGACATGCTCAACGATTCTTCTGATGACAACCCGTTTACACTTATATTAATGGACTGCCAAATGCCAGAAATGGATGGCTATGACGCGACCGTAAATATCAGAAATGGAAGTACTGGAAATGAGTATAAGAACATCACCATTATTGCCATGACCGCCAACGCTATGAAAGGTGACCGTGAGAAATGTTTAGCGCAAGGAATGAACGACTATTTATCAAAACCCATAGACCCTGATGAACTTCAAGAAATGCTCTTAAAATGGCTTATCTCCGACTAAAACTTGTTCTTTGTCACCCCCTCTAAAACCAAATATCACTGCTATACTTTTAGTTATGCCATGACCTTAACACTATGGTTTATTGATAACTTTTTCTTAAAAAATAACAAAAGAGCCAGCGGTTTATGTCTCATTCCGATGATTTTAATAAAAGTGGCTTTCGAATTAAGGGATTTAAAATATCCGAGACACTGTATTATTCTGACTCCACACGTGTCTATCGTGGAATACGAGAAAGTGATCAAAGCCGCGTAATATTACGTACCTGCGGCGAACAAGCTAATGCATCCCAGATAGCGCGCTTATCCTCTTCTGCAGAAATACTTCGTGGCTTTGAGCATCCAAACATTGCCCGGGTTTTAGACAACATTGATGCTGCAGGTCTACCTTGTTTGGTAATGGAGGATACCGGCAGTATTGATTTAAATCACTACCTCTCTGAACTCAAGGGCCAGCAACTACCATTAAACAAGTTTTTAGACATCGCAATTCAATTGTCTGATGCCTTGAGTATTATTCACCATGCACAGGTAATCCATAAAGATTTACACCTCGGCAACATCATTATTAACCCTGAAACAATGATCCTACAAATTATCGACTTTGGTTTAGCCTCATTACTCTCGCGTGAACAACCATCCCTAACGCCGGCTAATAATCTGGAAGGCGTGTTAGCGTATATTTCCCCTGAGCAAACCGGGCGCATGAATCGTTCATTGGATTACCGCAGTGATTTTTATACTTTAGGTGTAAGCTTATACCACCTATTAACAGGGCACTTACCTTTTGAAGCAGACGACGCCATAGGCCTCGTGCATGCCCATATTGCCCGTGAACAAATACCAGCGCATGAATGTCGACCTGAAGTACCACAAGCCGTATCAGACATTATCGATAAGCTGATGAACAAAACCGCCGAATTACGATATCAAAGCGCCTTGGGTTTAAAGCAGGATTTAGAAATTTGCCGACGTCATATCATTGCTGGCAGCCCAATACCGACCTTTGCTCTGGGATTAAATGACATCTCAGACCGTTTTCAGGTTCCGCAAGTACTCTATGGCCGCGAACAAGAAGTACAGCGTTTAATGAACTGCTTTTATCTCGCAGCCCAAGGAAAACCTCAATTACTAGCAGTGGAGGGCTTTTCAGGCATTGGTAAGTCAGCCTTAATTCATGAAATACATAAGCCAATTGCCGCGCATAGCGGTATTTTTACCGCGGGTAAGTTTGACCAATTCCAAAAAAACATTCCCTATTCCGCACTAAAACAAGCATTCTCAGGCTGGATGCAGCATGCACTGAGTTTAAAAGAGGAAGCCTTATTGGCTTTGCGTACCCAGCTTAATGAATCACTTGGCGCCAATGCTCGGGTGCTGATCGACTTTATGGATATTTTTGAGGTGCTCTTGGGTGATTTACCCCCCGTTGTCACGCTCGGCGCGCAAGAAACACAAAACCGTTTTCATTTAACCCTACAACGCTTTATTCAAGAGATTACCCAGCAGCGGCCATTAGTCATTTTTATTGATGACTTACAATGGGCCGACCGCGGCACCTTAAGCCTATTACCCCAGCTTATGAGTGCCAACTCGCTATTTTGTGACAAGCATGATGACACACACAAGTCGGACGATGATAAACTGAGCTGCCGTCTTCTATTACTTGTCGCCTACCGGGATAACGAAGTAACTGAGAACCACCCTGCAATTCAGTCCTTACAACAGATTCAATCCGACTACTCCAGCGCCAACACTCTCACGCTTCGACCTTTGGCGCTGGAACATATCAAACAACTGTTAGTGGACGCCTTACACCAAACCCCGAAAGCAATCGAAGATTTAGCTAAACTAATTAAACAAAAAACTGGGGGTAATCCTTTTTTTATTAATGAATTTTTGAAGGCCCTTTACAGTGAGTGCTTGCTTAATTTTGACCTAAAACAGCAGCGCTGGGTATGGAGTCTGACAAAAATAAAGGCTCAAGCAATCACCAATAACGTGGTCGAATTAATGCTGGGAAAAATGCAAAAGCTTCCTGAAAAGACACAGCATTTGATACAACTTTCATCGTGTATAGGGAGTCTATTTGACTTACAAACCTTGAGTATTATTTCTGAACAGAGCATGGCAAATACGGTACGCACACTTTGGCCAGCGCTTAAAGAAGGCTTACTCTTACAGGAAGGCGGTGACTGGTTACTCGGTCTTGTTGAAAGTAGCGATGATCACGATATTAATCGAAAAAAAAATATTAGCCAATCAGCACTATCACCCTCTGAAGCCCGCTCATTAAAACTTCTGCTCCACACTCAGCAATCAAAAACCAACATATCGACAGTCATTACGAAAATAGTGCCTCATTGCCGTTTTTTACATGACCGTATGTTGCAAGCTGCCTATCAATCACTGTCGGAGCTGGCCCGTCAACAAGCGCATCTCAACATTGGCCGTCTACTCTTAGCACATACTGAGAGTAATCATGTTGATAGTCAGTTATTTTCGATTATAGAGCAACTTAATCAAGGCCGGCCTTTAATCGAAGATAATGAAGAAAAATTACAACTGGCTGAGCTAAACCTACGTGCGGCAGAAAAAGCAAAACAAGCCAGCGTTTGGGAAGCGGCGGTGGAGTATGCGGAAATTGGTTTATCTTTGCTAAAACCAGAAAGCCATTGGCAGGATCATTACACGCTTAGCTTTGATTTACATAAAACTCTGGCGGAGTGTCAATATTTAACTGGCGATGTCGAGCTCTCAGCAGAGCTTTACAACACACTGCTAGCGAATACCCAGTGCAGTTTGGATAAAGCAAAGCTCTATGCAACACGTTTGGTGCAAACCATTGGTCGAGGTGACTGGCAACTAGGCATCAAGTATGGCGTCACAGGCTTACAGCATTTAGGCATTAATATTCAAACAGAACCCGAGGTAATTGAAGCCTTATCACAAGAACAATTCAATCAGTTTGAAAAAGCTTGTAAAACAACATCTTTAAACCAGTATATTCAATTACCCGAAATGACCGATCCACAGCTATTAGTCGCTTGTAGCATTATTCCTAACCTGAGTCAGTGTGCCCAGATAACCGGGAAGGATAACTTTCAATATTACTGTACATTACTTGGACTTAATATCACCTTGAGTTCAGGGAGGTCGGACTTAACCCCGATATTATTGGCATGTTACGCATTGATATTAATCAGAAAAGGGGACTACTCCCAAGCCTTTATACTCGCAGAACAAGCTATAAATATTTCTGAAAGCTACCCCAATTGTAGAGAATTATCAAACACCAACAATGTACTAGCTGGCCTGATCCTTTATCTTAAATCTCCGTATCAAGTAGCCATCAACTTACATCAAAAGAGTTATGAGTTAGGTATGGAAAAAGGTGAAGTTGCCCGCGCCGCACTCAATTTCTGCAATATGCTGTTTTTAAAAGTATCACAAGGGGAGAACCTCAACACTGTTCAAGAACATGCAGAACATGCATTAGCAATAATTAGCCGTAAAGCGATCTTTTTTCCCGTTCCCATCATCACTAAAAAGCTCATAAAAGCTTTAATTGATGCTCCTCCTGAAGGAATCGATGCACTAAATGATGAACAATTTAATTCCGAGCTCCTGTCTAAAATTAACTCTGGTTTTCATATCACCCACTTAAATCATTCTCGTGCCCAGCTTGCTTTTTGGTATGGCAACGACAAAATTGCCATCAATCTTGCATCCAAGGTTCAGGCACAGATAGCGCTGCTACCGAAGTTTAGCCTTTATATTGACCACTTGATTCAATACGGTTTATTACTGTTGACTCAAACGGAAGAGCAAAACCAAATAGATTTAGACTATTGCCAAAGCAAACTTAAAATCCTTGCAAAGCTCTACCCGCCTAATTTCGAACATAAGTATTTACTGCTTCAGGCCGAACAAGGCAAACACCAAGGGGCAGACACGGATGAAGTGAGTGCGCTGTATGAAAACGCAATCATCTCTGCCGAACAGAATGGTTTTTTGCAATATCAAGCTCTTGCTAATGAGTTATACGCCGAGTTCTGGCTCATGAAAAAACGCCCCAGAATTGCCGAAATATATTTGAATGATGCCACCAACTTATACCAACGCTGGGGATGCAAAGTTAAAGTCAACCACCTTAACGTGCTGTACCAATCAGTTTTTTCTGATCAACAAACGAAAAACATAACATCAAGCATACACTCCCGCACGCAAAGTACTGATCAAACTGGTACGCAATCACAGAGTAGCCACCCGAACAGTTTGGATTTTTCAACGCTCATAAAATCAACTCAAGCGATTTCAGGAGAGTTATCTTTAAAAGCCTTAGTCGCTAAAGTGATGCAAGCTATTTTAGAAAATGCAGGCGCTCAGAACGCAGCTTTAATACTGGAATCGCCACGCGGGCCAATTATTGAAGCCCGGCTAAAAGCCCAAAACACCCGGGAGAGTGAATACGATATTAACGTGCAATCGATACCACTCAACAACGCCACCGACTTGCCTATTTCACTCATCGCCTATGTATTGCGTACCAAAACAGAGCAAGTACTTCAAAGTGATTCTGATAAGGGTATCTCTAAAAATACGGCCACTAATAACAACACCTCCACTAATAGCTATGCCAGTGAGGCGTTTATAGCCGACCCTTACCTACAAATCCAACAACCAAAATCAGTGTTGTGTATTCCCGTTACTTACCGTGACAAATTACTAGGCGCCTTGTATTTAGACAATAAACTAACAGATAGAGCCTTCCCTCAGGAACGTTTCGACATTATTAAAATGCTGCTGGCGCAAGCTGCTATATCCTTTGAAAATGCTCGTTTATTTAATGAAGTGAATGAATTAAATATAGGCCTAGAAGGAAAGGTGCAGAAACGAACGGCGCAGCTTAATCAAAGTAATCAGCAGTTAGATAAAAGTAATCAAGAGCTCAACAATGCTATTAAAGACCTGGAAACCGCTAACAAAGCATTAGAAACCTTTTCTTATAGTGTATCTCACGACCTGCGCTCCCCACTACGTATGATCAAAAGTTTTAGCTCCATTATCGCCGAAGATTACCAGAACGACCTAAGCCCTGATGCTCAAATGCTCTTCAAAAAAGTAATACGTGGGGGTGAGCAAATGGAAGAACTCATTACCGGCCTACTTGACTTAGCACGCTTAGAGCAAAAATCCTTAAAGCGCGGTATCGTTAACCTGAGTGACATCGCCGAAAGCATTATTGCTAATATGCGAGAGCAAGCACCACAGCAACAGGCAACTGTACAAATAGAAGCAGGTATAGAAGTGAACGGTGACAGACGTATGCTGTACTCTGTTATTGAAAACCTACTCAGTAACGCTTGGAAGTATTCATCTAAAAGCAAAAAAACAGACATCATTTTTGGCTGTAAACAGATCGATAATAAGACCGTTTATTATGTACAAGACCAAGGTGCCGGCTTTGATATGACACACAGTGAAAAGCTATTCGCCACTTTCCAGCGTTTACATAGTGCAAAACAATTCGCTGGTACAGGGGTTGGCCTCGCGACGGTAAAGCGTATTGTAGAAAAACATGGAGGTAAAATATGGGCGGAGTCAGAAATTGGTCAAGGTGCAGTTTTTTATTTTACCTTGGCTGAGTAATGTTAATTTTAGGTTTGTGCTGATGTTGACTTTCGGCTTTTGCGTTTGCCCTTCCCTCTAGTCTTGGCTTTAAATCCTGTCTGTTTCAGTCCCCGCAAGGCTGTTGGTAGCTGCTGAGTAGCATGATGTATTAAATCTGTAATCGTTTGCTGTAATGGGCTCATAAAGTCTGCATAGTTATGCTCTTTATGACTAATCTTATCAAGCATAGACTCCCATTGTGCGGTCATGTCAGGCAAGGTCATGCTTTCAGGTAAACTATTAATAACGCCTTTTCCTGACGCTGTTGCGCGTATTTGCTTGCCTTGTCGTTGTAAAAACTGGCGCTTGAAAAGCAATTCAATAATACTCGCCCTAGTCGCTTCAGTTCCGAGCCCATCCGTCTCTTTAAGCACTTTTTTTATCTCTGGGTCTGACACATAACGACTAATCCCCGTCATTGCCGCCAGTAATGTTGCATCGGTATAGTGTTTAGGTGCCTGCGTCTGTTTTTCTAATAGCTCACCATGATCACATAATAAAGATTGACCTACTTCAAGATTGGGGAGCGTTTCAATTGGCGTATCCATGGTATTTTTGTCAGCAGCAGTTTTTCCAACAGACCCTTTCCCAACCATAAATACAGACTTCCAACCCTCATCAATCGTGTGTCGCGCTTTACATACAAATAAACCTCCCGCAATATTCAGCTCAATCTGTCCATCTGAATACACCCAATGCGGATAAAATTGACATAAGTATTGCTGAGAAATTAAGCAATAAATCTGATGCTCAATTCGACTTAGCCGCTCTGACTTTACTTTGTTCTCCGTCGGGATAATGCCGTGATGTGCGCCAGTTTTCGCATCATTCCAGGCTTTACTTTTAATCTTTATATCAGTGTTGTCACAAAGATTTTTTAAAGCTGTATTATTTGAAATAGCAGCAATGACCTGACTGGACTGTTTAAAGTGAGCCTGAGGTAAATAACGATTATCAGAACGTGGATAAGTAATTAACTTATGGGTTTCATAGAGTGATTGGCAAACATCTAATACTTGTTTAGCGCTCAAACCAAGACGCTTTGCGGCATCAATCTGTAGAACAGATAAACTATATGGCAAAGGAGGTGCTTGTTTTTTAACTTTGTGTTCTATCGCTTTTACTAGTGCTTGCTGTTTAGTAATACGGGAGACCACATTTTCAGCTAAAGCCTTATTAAGCACCCGCCCTTCGGAATCCTGATAGGCTGAACAAGCCTCGCTTGGTTGCCACTTTGCAGAAAAACCTACTTGATTAGGCACATGAATATGCGCCAGCACTTCATAAAAAGGCTTGGATACAAACGCCTCAATTTCTTGATCCCGTCGAACAACCAAACCCAGTAAAGGCGTTTGCACTCGACCAATGGATACGACACCTTTAAAAGCCACTTTTTGAGCTTGAAGCGTATATGTGCGGGTCAGATTAATACCGTATAACCAGTCTGCTCTTGAGCGCGCTAAGGCTGAAATTGATAGTGCTGCAAATTCATGGTTCGGCTTGAGATCAATTAAAGACTGTTTCACAGCGGATAGATTTAAGTCATTAATCAAACAACGCTGCAGATTTTCTTTTACAGCCTTTGAAACCCCGACATGATTAATGACTTCATCAACCAAAAGTTGCCCTTCTCGATCGGGGTCACCACAATGAACGATATGAGTTGCTTGTTTAATAAGTTTTTTGAGAATTGAAAACTGTTTACGCGTCTTGCTTTTAGCGAGTAATTTCCATCCTGAAGCGTGGCTATCCGGTAAAATAGGTAGGTGATCCAGCTGCCACTTTTTAAAACGTTTATCATATGATTCAGGTTCAGCCTGCTCTAATAAGTGGCCAATACACCAACTTACAACATCGCCCTCACCAACCCAAATACAACCGTCACTTTTTCGATGAGGTTTCGGGAGGGCTGCGGCAATCGCACGACCAAGGCTAGGTTTTTCTGCAAGATAAAGTTTCATGGAATCGAATATACTGTATATTAAAACAGCATTCAATCATTTGCTTCAAGGGATTTTTCAGTACTATAGTAACTAGACTAACAGCAATCATTCCGACACTACAAAACAAAAAAGGAGTGTAATCAAATCAAACAGAGCTGATTTCTAATTACTTGAGTATGAGTAGTTGCTGCTCTTGATCAATAAAAAATTCAAAGCGATTTAATATATTCATGCCAAGCAAACCATCGTATCTGAAATCAGGCAACGGCACCGCACCAACTTCTATATCTGTTAATTCATGCTGACCTAATATAAATGATTCAATTGTTATCTGCTTACCATCAACCGTACCATTTGCGGTATTCATCGTTAAAGGCTCAGCATTAAAAAATAAATCTCCCATATTATTTTCAACAAAGGAGGTTTTTAATACCGACATCGTAGCACCCGTATCGATCATGAGTTCCATTGTATGCGTATTATTTATGACAACGGGTACCACAAAATGCTCCCCGATTTTACTTATCGGAACAGTCATCACCGAAGATTCGGAGTCACCCTGTTCAATGAGTGCGATAAATTGATCAACTTCTTCTTGATATCTTGCATCATTCATTGCACCCGCAAGACTTTGCTCTGCACTATAAAAATCACCTGATTCTAAAAGCCAGTACGTTAAGCTCAAATAGTAAGGCGTATGATCTGCATGCAAATTAAGTAGTAGACGATACAAGCCAATGACTGCGGAAAGCTGTTGCTTCTGCACCAATTTAGTCTCAGTAATTTCAACTATTCCATAAATTAATTGAAGAAGCTCTGCTTCCTGACTAAACGGTATAAATAAACGCTGATCGTAAAGTAATGTCAGCGCCGACTCGTGATGGCCAACCGCTAACCACTTTTCAGCAATCGCACGACTAAAAGATAGATCATGAGAAAAATCGTCCCAACTTTCTCGGTACAGCTGTTCAGCCAACTCAATTTGACCACTAGAAAGTATGTCTAATAGCTCATCTTTTTTATCGACGGGTATCTTGGCAACTAGAGAGGGTACAACCTTTTGGTTTGTACTTTTAAGAAGCTGTAACCGAGCAGCATTTTGAGACAAAAGACTGTCACGTGCTCGGTTGGCTTGAACAGCTCCCACGCTCCAAAACTGCTGAGCTAACCAACCAAGTAATACGCCTGATATCAAGGCGTATAGGTAAGTACTTGGTTTTGACATATTTGTCCCCAACTGAAAACGTGTTTCAGCTAAACTTACTAGAAGAAAATACTAACTTTGAGTCAATTATTCTTCATTAGAATTTAATTGTGTAATCAATCTTGGAAACGTCACTTCACCAATATTAATAATCTGTTTATTTACACCATCGTTTGCATCAGAAGGTGTGGCACTATTGGGTAATTTAGGATCAGTCACCAAATAAATATTTGAAACACTGTTTACCTCAGTAACAACCTGATCCAATAATTCGACTTCTTCAGTAATTACATCAAATTGCGCCAAATTATCATTTGAGACCCAACCACTTCGTACCGCTTCAACCTTGCCACTTAATTGCCCCAGCATATTCTCGGTAGAAGGTTCGCCATCAATATTATTAACTTCATATAAAAATGGGTCCGTTAGCACGCCTTCATCCAGCACAGAGCCTTTGTCATCGGACAGCAAATATATGACATCTTTTGGGCTATTACCTGAGTCTAAATCAAGCATTTTCAGCCACTTTCCACTCTCACCAACCCCATTAACAACCAGATCATTGGTCGTTATTATTGTTTCATCACTACAGCTACCATCATTTAGCTCTGCGGCAGAACAAAACAATGCAACTGACTCATACTCTTGAAAGCCATTAAAGCACTCACCGTCATCAAGATCTTTAGCCGTACACGTGCCTACTTGTCCTTTAAGTGTATTCCCCAGGTCACATTCCACTTGTTGATAGTTTTTATAACACTCATTTTCACGCTTCTGCTTTTCCCAAAGCACTGTAGCAAACAAATTATTTTCATTAATATAGACATCGAGACCAAAATGGTTCTTACGTTCACCAAATAAAATAATTTCACGCTCAGGTTTTACGCTGGATAGCTCTTTATTATAAACATACCGAAGCAGAATTTCTTTTTCATTCATCCGCGCCGTAATAAAAAGACTATTACCATGTAAGGTATAACCTAGACTATTAATAAATTCACGATCGTATTGCATGAAACCTCTAAACCCAGCATCATTATCAGGATTATTTAGCTCATCTAAATGACGGTAATCAAGCACACTACATAAGCTTCCTGCATTAGGGTCAGCTAATAACTCTTCAGCCGTCGCACAAAATTCAGAAGTATTAACCGCTAAGCTACATCCTTTATTTGCATCGCACCCCGTTATAAACTGCCATTCATTCGCTTCTAAGTCATGCGCAGCGTTACATTCAGAGATGTTTGAATTTTTCGTACATCCCTTTAAGTCGAATTGTGAAAATGGATAGGCACTACTTTGAGACGCCATGTTATCTATCGATACGGGAGCTTGTTGTTCCACATTAAAGTTTCGACTTGTAACGGGAATATCATATGAAGCAAGGTAATTGTAACGATAGACACTTGAGTCATCGACAATCACGACCTCATCCTCGTCAGACAAAGCCACAACTGATTTGACTGTTTCAGCTATGCCCGTATTACCAGCTAAGGTAATGCCAGTTTTAAAAATTCGATCCGTAAGAATGCCTTCAATGATAATATCGGATGAAGATTTATCACCCGGTAAACTGCCAAATTCACAGTAGCTTACATTTAGAGGCTTTGAGAAAATTTCAGCCGTACTATCAAATACGTATACATCCAACCCCATTTGTAATTGATACTGGTACTGCTCAAGTTCTGTCAGTTGAAAAAGATATTCTGGGCTGTATTTACCAGGAGAAATTTCTTCTATATCGAAAATTTGTAAGCCCCTAGGCTGGCACCAACTCTCAACACGATCTGAATCATAAAAACGCAGCTTATTTTCTGTTATTGAGTAGCCTAAATAGCCATAAGTCAGGCGTTGATCTTCGGAGTTTGTGGTGGTGTCGGTGGTTTCATCATCAACCCAACCGAACATAAGTTTTCCACGAGCCAATGATTCAGACACAGGCGGCTTAAGCTCATTGGTTTTGGACTCATCATCATCGTTAGCATTAAACTGAAAGTTTAATGGCAGTTCATAAAAACGTTTCTTAGAGGAAGAGGCATTCGCACAATCTGATGCCGTAACGGCACCTTCTACCGTGACCACATATATTATTTTATCGCTATGTAAGACGGTATGCGTTACGTCGTTACCAATTGAAGTCGTTTGCACAACATCTACAGGAATAATTTCACAGATTTTATTAACAAAGTGATTTAATAAACGTATCGAACCACTGTTATCAGCGCCTTTCTGGTGGTCGACTTTATAGACATTTCCAGCATTCACCAAGATAGAAATTTCAGTACGCGCCCGATCATTTTCATCAGGCACTGTATTTAAACTAGTTACCTGATCACTGCTCACACTAAGGATAGCAACAGGGGCTTTTGCGACCTCACCATCTTCCGGTAACGCAACACTATAGAGAGAAAGGCTATCCTCATCCTCTGTATTACTTGGATCGTGCGACAAATGATCATGCGCCCAATAAGGCTCATTAATTTCAATAAATACAGGTAGCCCCTGAGGAAGCGGCCCCGCAAAGAAGTCTACTGGGTCAGAAACAGCTTTTGCCCCTTCATTAGAGGGACATGCTGTAAGCAGAAGACTTACGGAAACAATCATACTTAACTGAGCCAGAACGCTTCTCATCACATTAATTTTTCCTATTAACCTATTCATCCTACGTTTTTTTGCGTTATCCATTATATCTGGGATATTCTATAAAATAATCGGTTACCGCGTTGATTGAGATCCGGTTCACATAATCGTAACGGCATTTGCGACACAACGCGTGCTAATTCACGATCGAACATGGTTTTTATATGTTCGATGAGATAAGACAACAATAACGAAGAGATAAAATCGGGCGGATAGTATGGACATTCCACAACAACCCAAACCAACTTCCGCCTCACCGCTCACTGCTATCACCACTCGACCGCCAGAAAAGCTACCTAACCCCGTGTCCGTCGAAGCACTTAATCTAGAAAAGGACAAAATTTATCAAGCCATTGTGAGCAAATTCGTTGACAACAAAGCACCTACGACCCAGCCTCAGACATCAGCACCGCCAAGCGAAAACAACGAATGGTTACTCAAACTCAATGGTAAATTATTACTCATTACATCTGAAAAACCACTTCAGTTAGGCCAAATCCTGTCGGTAAAATTAAACCCAAGTACACAAACTCTCACTGCGCTACCTTCAACAGCACTACAACCCCCTTCCATACAAAACCCAAGCCCCCCTCTTTCCAGTAGCGCAGCCATTACTTCATTATTAAGCGCAATAAACCAAGTTATGCCACGACAAGTTTCATTAGAAACAGGCCTCACCGCACTGGAAATATTGAGTAAGCAAAATGATTCACAACCGGTATCTAACCAAGCGAAACAGATACTTTTAATGCTCGCAAAACAAGCACCAACCCAACAACTGTTTACAACAGCTGAAAAAACAGAAACAAGCTCAACTACTAATGCCGCCATTAGAAACTTTTTAAAAGATAGCGGTGTATTTTTTGAGTCCGGCGCCAAACAAAACCCAACTAATCCTAATAGTTTAAAGCTTCAAATTTCGCAGATCCAACAAGCCCTCAACATAAAGCCAGACACCAACCCAAAACACATGTCACCAGCATTGCCTTCAGCCCCAGCAGATGCCCTACTGAACACTAATTCAGACACCAATAAGCCAAATACCACAACAAGCGCTTTTAATGCAATTCGCACAGCACTCTTATCCAAACTCCAAACAACACTTGAAACCACGCTTCAAACAACGCAGCAAGCCCCCCCTAAAGGCAGTCTACAGACAACTGCAACTGCAACTGCAACTACAACAAACAACGCTAACTCAAGCTCTGTCTCAACATCATCACCATTAACCAGCCTATTAAACAGCGCTTCAGCACCATTTAACACAAACAATAAAAGTATTGAAAGTTCAAATATTCACAACGACCTTAAAGGTCTCCTTCTTTCAATTACAGCGGCACTTAAAACGGATAATGCAAATCAAAAACAAATAGAGCGCCCTCATGTTGAAGCACTAGCACAGTTAGATTTATTAAAAAATCCGTTTAACTTTCCCCATTTCGTGAACCAAACTGTTTCTTCAGCCTCATCAAAGGCTGAATCACTGCTCGCTGACCAGCAATTCACCACAGGCCAGTTATTAAAACTCATCGCAGGCATGTTAAATCGAATTCAGTTCAACCAACTAAATAGTCTCTATCAAAGCCACAGCAACACCAGTGACTCAAGCACGACTCAATCCTGGTTTTTTGAACTACCTGTCGCTAACCCTAACAACCAACTCACAACGTTTGATGTACGAATAGACAAAGAAGAAGATACACAAAAACAAGAGCAAAGTGATGTAAGCCAAGAAATTCAATGGAAACTGGCACTTTCATTCAATTTTGAGCAATTGGGTGCTATTTATGTACAAGTAACATTAGCACCACCATCAATCTCTTCGACAATCTGGGCAGACCGTCCTGCGACGCTCGCTTTAATTAATCGTGAAAAAAACCACTTTCAGTCTAAATTGGCCGAATTAGGTTTAAAGGTTGGTGATATTTCCTGCCAGAAGGGCCAGCCAAAACAAGATAAAACAAGACTGAACCGAAGCCTAGTGGACATAAAAGCATGAGTAAACACCCCCAAGCGATCGCGTTGAAGTACGATGAAATACACGCTCCGAAGCTAGTCGCTAAAGGCGATTCTGATATTGCAGAGGCGATTATTAAATTAGCAAAAGAGCACGGAGTCCCACTATACGAGAATGGTGAGTTGGTAGAAATATTAGCAAAGTTAGAACTTGGTGATGAGATCCCGGAAGTTCTTTATCGTGTCATTGCCGAAATTATTGCTTTTGCTTATCACTTACAAGGAAAAACACCTGATGGTTTTGTTCCACCCAATAATAACGCCTGATACGATGTATTCTGAATAGTCTATGCTAAACTCAAACCAACAATAATTAATCCCTAGAACCGTGTTTATATTTTAAGCGGTCATTTTTACTTTAGAGTCATCATGTCGCAATCTGATCATCAACTTCTCATACAATCCAAACCCTATTTATACGCATCGTTATTATCAGGATTCTTAAGTTTTGGCGCACTATTAGACGGTCAGTATATTTTCGCCGCTCAAATGGCAATTTTCTGCTTACTGCTTTTTGTAAATCGATTTAAAAGTAGCGCGGGTAAAAATACAAAGCTTAGCCTTCAGTGGTTTAAACAAACCTCTATTGCATTAGGTTTTATCACAATTGCCAGCCTAACCTTAGGAATAGAAAGCGCTAAAATATGGCTATATTTCATTCCTTTATTAGTATTTTTTGTTTTCCCTTTTAAAGCAGCGCTATGGCTAGTCGGCGCCTTCTCGGTCATTTCAATGCTTGCATTAAGCAGCACTAGCCAATCTTTAGAGAACATTCAAGTATCCCTCAATTATTTACTTTATGTCGGCATAAGTTGTAGCTTAGTATACCTAAGGGAGCTTCGTCGCCGACAGTTGAAACCATTACGTAGAACTGACAACCTGACGAAAGCGGCTATTCGCGAACATTTGGATGATGATTTAACCAAAGAAATCCAACGTAGTGAGCGAGAAGGCAGCGAGCTATCAACGATGGTGTTGTCTGTCGATACGATTTGTAAAACCAAACTATCCTCAAAAGAACAAGATACCGTTACCATCAACATTGGAAAACTTTTACATAACAATCTTCGTTTATTCGACAGCTATTATTTATGGGAACACCATGAATTTCTGATCGTGTTACCTCATACCAGCTCTTCACAAGCGCTTAAAATCGCGAATGCATTACGCATTCAAATTCGTAAAAACATTGCTATGAGCAATGAGGCGATCACCGTCAGCATCGGTGTATCAGGGTTGAATATTGGCGATGACAGCGGTTCATTAACTTTTAGAGCAACTCAAGCTCTTAAAGAAACGCTGGCAAAAAGCAGTAACCGAACAAACCTCTACCGGGAGATTGAAGACATTGACGCTAACTCCAAATCAACGGAGAAGAAAAGCAAATGATTGCAGATAAGCAACTTCAAACAACACTCATTGCAACATTATTTTTGCTTAGCGCTAGTATTTTATTTTTACTGGCTATTCAAAATTACCGATACGGACTATTTGAGCTGGTTTATAGTGCCAGTTTCTTATGCACGCTATTTTTAGGCGTCAGCGCATATGCTCGGTTCACCCCTGAAGCTAAATATTTATCCCGCGTATGCTTATGGGCCATCATGACAGCGCTATTTATCATTATGATTGATAGCTTTACATACCCTGAAGAAGTGCAGCACTGGGCTTTCCCTTTAGGCTTATTAAGCTACATTGCGCTTTCGCATCGCCAAGCGACCTTATTAAACGCATTATCCGCAGCCGCTATCAGTGTTATTTTGTTTTGGGAGGTTGGGGTCATTTCTGCATTGACCTTTGCAACGATTTACACCTTTTTAATTAGCCTAGCCAGCACTTATGCTCAATTGCATCAGCGTCGAAGCCGTACGCTTGTCGCCCTTGAAGTGCGTGACCCTTTAACAAATGCATACAATTTTCGACACCTTCAAGACACTTTAAATAAAGAAATCTGCCGAGCGGATCGAACCGGCAAACCACTTTCTTTAATATCTTTATCTATTGATTATCTACCTCAAGTATTTGATTTACATGGTGTAAGTAGCACCAACACATTACTAACCCAGTTCTCTGAAACCCTCAGAGCAATGATTCGAGCCGGTGATAGCGACTATTGCGACAAACAGCATACCGCTTATCTACTCCTTCCCTGCACGCCCTCTGACGGCGTGTTAGTGATTGCTGAAAGGATCAGACGAACCATTGAAGAAACTAACTGGCCTGTCGTGGATACCGTCACAGTCAGCTTAGGTTGCACCTCTTATATGACAAGTAAGCAGGAAGTGAGCGCCAGTAAACTAATCAATGATGCCAATATTGCACTGATTGAAGCACAAAAAAATGGCCATAATCGAGTCTGTCATCATAGCTATTAATATAAAACGCTCATGAATGCAGCAGATTTCCAACCCATAATCGAATGGCTTAGTGCTCACCCTAATTTGGTCATCATTAGCATCGCATTGATCGCTTTTGTTGAATCCTTAGCACTAGCCGGCATTGTCGTACCTGGCGTTTTATTACTCTTTCTCATTGCGGTGCTAGCGGGAAATTTATCGATTCCCTTATGGGAGGTTTTAACCGCGGGCTTTGTTGGCGCAGCACTAGGCGACGGCTTCAGCTTTTATCTTGGCCATTTTTTTAAACATTCACTCCGTCAATACTGGCCTTTCTCACGATACCCGAAAGCACTAAAACTAGGCGAAGACTTCTTTAGCAGACATGGTGGCAAAAGCGTTATCATCGGGCGATTTATTGGCCCTATCCGTCCAGTGCTTCCTCTCATTGCAGGCATGCTGGGCATGTCTCAAATTCGTTTTATTAGTTTTAATATTTTCTCGGCCCTTGCTTGGTCGCCTTTTTATCTACTCCCTGGTTATCTGACAGGCACAGCCGCACATTCATCCTTGTCAAAACTCACCTTACCAGAGCATTTTTATTTTGTGCTCGCTACTTTTATTGCAACGTTAACCGTGATCGCATTCATTTTTCGTTATTTGAATTTAGCTCTACAACAAGAAAATTCATTTTATAAATGGGTCGAAAGAAAAAAACAACACTCACTTAGCGCACGAAGAATTTGGATTTTTCTAACTCGCCACCATGCTCACCAAAGAGAGTTTCCACTCGCATCACTCACATTATTTATTATCAGCAGCTTATTATTCTGGGTTTGGTCATTATTAACATTACATACTGAGCTATTGCAATCACTCGATCAATTTATGCTGAGCTTTGCCAATAACGCTCGTTCAGAGCTGGTAGATACGATTCTAATATCAATAACACTACTCGGTGATGAACGTTTTTTATATTGCTCATTTACTATTTTTGTTGTCATTTTGATCGTTCAAAAACGCCCCATTGCTGCAGCGCACCTTGTCATTGCAGGTTTAAGTACGGCAGCGATCACTCATGCCCTCAAATATGGTTTTGCAGTGCCTCGTCCGGAGTTCGTTTATTATGCTCCAACATCTTTCGCATACCCGAGTGGTCACAGCAGCGGCGCTGCCATTTTATATGGTTTAGTGGCTAGCTTTATTGCTCAGGAAAAAGCACAAACACAACGATGGAAAATTTATTTAGCGCTTGGCATCCCTATTATGCTGATTGCTTTGAGCCGCGTATTATTAGGCGTACATTGGCTATCAGATATTATAGGCGGCATATTGCTAGGCTTATCCTTATGTGCAGCTACTCGCATATTTTATAGCCGTTACTCGAAGACTGAGCAGCGAAAAGTGCAATTAGCGGTAGCTCAGAACAGACAAAAAGCCATGGTTGGCTATATTCTGTGGGGCGGGCTTTGTATTGGTTATCAAGCAAGCTATTTTTCAGTGACGCTGGCTAAATTTCAGATTTTGAATTGAAGCAAAAACTTATAACATCATCGCGGTGATTTGATCTGACAACTCGGATAGGCGTTGAATAGGGTCTTTCAGTTCAAAAAGCTGCTGTTTTTGTCTATTTTCCATCGGCAGCAATTCCGTAAGACGCCAACCAACTTGCCGGCCGTCATAGAAATCGATATCCATATTCAAATCATGCACAAATGGGTGCTGCACCAAGGCCTCTAACACAACTCTTAACTCAATAAAACGCTCAGGCAAAGGCACAAACTCTTCTTCACTCAATATCACAGCATCAGCCAACCACAAACCATCATCTTGCTGAACAGCTAAAGAAAGGTCCACCCTCGCAAGCCCCTCTATCGTCACGGCCAAAAGACCATCACACGTGCCCCGACTAAAATCCACAACTTTTGCCAACGTACCCACTCGATAGAACGCATTGATATCATCATTATCTTCACGCAGCAAAACCGCCACAAACTCAGTATCAATCTTTAAGCAGTGACTGATCATATCTAAATATCGTGGTTCAAAAATTTGCAAAGGTACTCTGCCACGAGGGCAAAGAATCGCATTAATTGGAAACAAAGGTGTTTTTATGGCGACCTCCTTCTTTATACGATATCGTTTAACGTATGAATAAAATAAGATTAACTCTAGAATACTAAGCATAAGCGATTAATACTATTTCGCCACTTTCATGATTTTGTTATGCTCTAGTTTTATGCATTCAGAAATGACATACAAATAATTCAATTACCATAATATATATACGAAAGAGACTCATCATGCCGATTTATCGTTCGAAGACCTCCACACATGGCCGTAATATGGCGGGTGCCCGTGCACTTTGGCGCGCAACCGGAATGCAAACTGAAGATTTTGGCAAACCGATCATCGCAATCGCTAATTCCTTCACGCAATTTGTTCCAGGGCATGTACATTTAAAAGACATGGGGCAACTCGTTGCACGCCAAATCGAAAAAGCAGGCGGTGTTGCGAAAGAATTTAATACCATTGCAGTGGATGACGGTATCGCAATGGGGCATGACGGTATGCTTTACAGCTTGCCTTCACGTGAAATTATTGCTGACTCTGTTGAATATATGGTAAATGCACATTGTGCTGACGCAATCGTTTGTATTTCTAACTGCGACAAAATAACACCCGGCATGTTGAATGCGTCATTACGCCTGAACATCCCTGTTATCTTCGTTTCTGGTGGTCCAATGGAAGCAGGAAAAACTAAGCTTTCAGAAAATAAGTTAGACCTTGTCGATGCCATGGTAATCGCTGCTGATGATAGTGTTGATGACGAAACGGTTGCCGAGTATGAGCGTAGCGCTTGCCCAACTTGTGGCTCATGTTCAGGCATGTTCACCGCGAATTCCATGAATTGCTTAACAGAGGCGATTGGTTTATCACTACCTGGCAACGGCTCGATGCTTGCAACGCACGCTGATCGAGAACAATTATTTTTGAAAGCTGCGGATACCATTGTTGAAATTACGCGACGTTATTACGAAGAAGATGATGAGTCAGTACTACCAAGATCCATTGCCAACCATAAAGCCTTCGAAAATGCCGTGATGCTAGATATCGCGATGGGCGGTTCGACGAACACGATTTTGCATCTACTCGCAGCGTCTCAAGAAGCTGAACTTGATTTTAGCCAGCAGGCAATCAATGACTTAAGTAAGCGCATTCCACAGTTATGCAAGGTTGCACCAAATGCTCAGCAATACCACATGGAAGATGTTCATCGCGCAGGCGGCGTCATGGGGATTTTGGGCGAATTAGACCGAGGGGGGTTTTTACACTCAGACTTACCCACCGTGCACAGCAAAACAATGAAAGAAGCTCTGGCAAAATGGGATATTATGCAAACAAATGACTCAGCTGTAGCCAAGTTTTTTAAAGCTGGACCTGCTGGTATTCCAACACAAACCGCATTTAGCCAATCAACACGCTGGCCGACGCTTGATGGTGATCGTGAAAATGGCTGTATTCGTTCCGTTGAACATGCATACTCATCAGAAGGCGGTCTCGCTATTTTATATGGCAACATTGCATTGGATGGCTGTGTTGTTAAAACCGCTGGTGTTGATGAATCTATTTTTGTTTTCACGGGTAAAGCTGTTATTTTTGAAAGCCAAGACACTGCAGTAAAAGCAATTTTAAATGACGAAGTGGTTGCTGGCGATGTCGTCATTATTCGTTACGAAGGGCCAAAAGGTGGGCCAGGCATGCAAGAAATGCTTTACCCAACTACCTACCTAAAATCGAAAGGTTTAGGGAAAGAGTGTGCATTGTTAACCGATGGTCGTTTCTCAGGGGGTACTTCAGGTCTCTCTATCGGTCATGCTTCACCAGAAGCAGCTTCTGGTGGTGCGATTGCTCTAATTGAGCAAGGCGATACTATCAAAATTGATATACCTAACCGAAGTATCAATGTCGACATCAGCCCTGAAGAGCTTGATCAACGTAGAAAAGCAATGGATGCAAAAGGTAAAGATGGATGGAAACCAATAGAAGAACGTCCGCGCAAAGTTTCCAGTGCCTTAAAAGCATATGCTTTATTAGCAACCAGTGCTGATAAAGGTGGCGTTAGAGATCTAAGCTTACTCGACTAATAACAGATTAGACCAGACGTTTTAAATACATCTGGTCTATTGATTGACGTAGGTTGGGATGAGCAACGCGAATCCCAACAATACTTGATATTTTAGGTCATGTTGGGATTCACTTCGTTCATCTACAACCTACTTAAAAGCACTTGAGCCTTAATTCGGCGCAATTCGATCCAATACAATAAAACTGTAATCATACGGATTCGGCACTTTCGCTTTAAAATCTTCACGACCGACTTCTTTCCACTCAGACCAATCAATCTCGGGAAAAAATGCATCGCCATGCACTTCTGCATGCACTTTCGTTAAATAAATCCGATCAACTTCTGGCAGCGTCGCTTTATAAATCTGATCACCACCAATCACCATTACCTCATCCTGCCCGTCTATCTCACTAATTGACTCGGCAAGTTGAAATGCCTCCCTTAAAGAACAAACGGTCTTTACACCTTCCGCTGACCAAGCTTCATTTCGGGTTAACACGATATTAGTACGCCCAGGTAAAGGTTTGCCAATTGACTCATAGGTTAAGCGCCCCATTAATATCGGCTTGCCCATTGTGACCTGCTTAAAATATTTCAGGTCATTAGGTAAGTACCAAGGCAAGTTATTATTAATCCCAATAACTCGATTTTCAGCCATCGCTACAATCATTGATTTTTTCATTGTCGTCATATTGCTATCGGTGCCTTAATGCCTGCTTGTGGTTGGTAATCTAACACTTCAAAATCCTCAAACTCGTAATCAAAAATAGAGTCAGGTTTTCTTGCTAGCTTCAATCTAGGAAGTGCCGTAGGGGTTCGAGATAACTGCTTAAGCACGATATCATCGGTCAGATGATTCTGATACAAGTGACAATCACCAAAAGTATGCACAAACTCACCCACCTCCAAATCACATTGCTGGGCAATCATGTGCGTCAGCAATGCATAACTTGCAATATTGAAAGGCACGCCAAGAAACAAATCAGCACTGCGCTGATATAATTGACAGGATAACTTTCCATTAAGCACATAAAACTGAAATAAACAGTGACACGGTGCTAATGCCATTTTTCCTTGTTCGACATTCTCTTGAGGCGAAATGGTTTCATCAGGTAGCTCGGTAGGATTCCACGCAGAAATAATCAAGCGTCTGGAGTCAGGCTTAGTTTTAATTTGTTGAATCAGTTCTTCAATTTGATCCACTACTCGTCCATCGGCAGCCACCCAACTACGCCATTGTTTACCATAAATAGGGCCTAAATCACCTGTTCCGGTTGCCCACTCATCCCAGATAGAGACACCTCGTTCTTTTAACCAATTGTTATCCGTACTACCCTCAAGAAACCAAAGTAGCTCGTGAATAATGCTTTTGAGATGCACTTTCTTTGTCGTCAATAGCGGAAAACCTTTCGATAGATCAAAGCGCATTTGACGTCCAAAGACAGAGCGCGTGCCAACCCCTGTTCGATCTCCCTTGTCGGTACCATTCTCGAGCACATCTTTCATTAAATCTAAATACGCTTTCATTTACTTTTCTTTCCTTTCGCTTGGCTTACAGCAAGCGTATCCATGTTGTATTTATAGGCATAAAGTATAAAACCAACCCCAATCAAAATCATCGGAAATGATAACAACTGACCTTTGGTTAACCACCCCCATGCAATAAAGCCGATATGTGCATCAGGCTCTCTTACAAATTCAACTAAAAACCTAAAGATGCCATAAAAAATCATAAACATGCCTGAAACTGAAGCAGCGGGTCTAGGTTTTGAAGAGTAAAACCATAAAATACAAAAAAACAACACTCCTTCTAATGCAAACTGATATAGCTGCGAAGGATGCCGAACAAGTTGATCAGGGTCGGTGGGAAAAATCATCCCCCACGACACATTCGTCGCGCGCCCCCATAATTCTGCGCCAATAAAGTTCCCAATACGCCCCAACCCCAAACCAATTGGCACCAGCGGCGCAAGAAAGTCTAATAACTGAAAAAAAGTACAGCCTATTTTTCTGGCATATAACACGATCGCCGCCATGACACCCATTAAGCCACCATGGAAAGCCATTCCACCTTCCCAAATTTTAAACAACCAGATTGGGTCATCTAAAAATTTATCAAAATTATAAAAGAACACATAACCTAAACGCCCACCAATTATTACCCCAATGGCACAAAAGTAAATCATGTCTCCGACCTGCTCTTTGCTAATCGGTGAACCTGTTCTCTGGGCTCGCTGTTGACCTAATAAGAAAGCAGCTAAAAAGCCAAACAAGTACATAAGTCCATACCAATGTACTTGAAGTGGTCCAAGATCAATCGCAACCGGATCTATGTTTGGATAAGATAAAGCCATTACAGCGTCCTTTTAATGAGTAAAAACATACTTGAATAAATCCTATAAAAACTTAAATACGTATTAAGTGATTAAAAAACGAATACCAACGGCCATCAGGAAAACCGAAAACAACTGTTTTAATAACTTCGAAGGTAAACGGTGAGCAAAGTGCGCACCAATTTTCGCAAAATATACCGATGTTAGACAAATGCCCAACAAAGCCGGCAAATAGACAAAGCCGATACTCCACTCGGGCCGACCATCAACCCCGTGACCAATTAACATATTGCTCAATGATGCCGATAGAGCAATCGGCAGTCCGCACGCGGCAGAGGTGCCCACCACTTGTTTCATTTCAATTTTATACCGACTCAAAAAAGGCACCGTTAAGGTACCTCCACCAATACCAAATATTGATGACACCCAAGCAACACCAACCCCTACTAAAGCAAATACCGATGAAGAAGATAAAGCGTCATTACCACTCCCAGCTGTTTTAAGCAGCATTTTTATCGACACCCCCAAAGCAAAAAGGCCAAACATTTTTTTAAGTACCTCGCCATCCAGCTGTACAACAGTTAACACACCCAATACCGCACCTAAAACAATTCCCAAGCTCATCGGTTTAAAAACAGACCAAAGAACCACCCCTTTTTTGTTATGACTAATGGTCGAGCTCGTTGCTGTAAAAACAATAGTCGCTAATGAGGTGCCAATTGCCATATGGGTCAAAACATCAGGCGTAAAACCTTGTAGTTCGAAAGCAAACACTAAAATAGGCACCACCACTAAACCACCACCTACACCAAATAGCCCTGCGGTTAAGCCTGCAAATATGCCTGCCAAAAGATAGCTTGCTATGATCATATTGAATTGCTCGTAGTAGCGTGTATATGGGGATCATGCCATGATGTTATAAATGCGGGGTATAATAGCAAGAGACTAAAGATATTCGATATAGTTTAAACATATTATTTTTAGCTTAAAGACTAATATCCTGGAGTATATTTAAAATGTGCCTGATTGTTTTTAACTGGCAACCAAATGCTAAGCGAATGCTAACCCTGGCATCAAATCGCGATGAGTTTTACGATCGCCCGAGTAAAGCTGCACATTATTGGGATGATAAACCAAATATTTTTGGCGGCCGCGATTTAAAAATGAATGGCACCTGGCTAGCAGTATCTCGCGATATGCGCTTTGCGGCGGTTACCAACTATCGCCACCCAAATAGCCAAACATACCCTCGTTCAAGAGGTGAAATTCCACATGATTTTTTAAATTCAAACGACAGTGCAACTCATTTTGCAGAGCAAATTCAGAAAGATGAATTTTCAGGCTTTAATGCCCTGCTCTTTGACGGTAAAAATTTAGTCTATTGCCACAATCAAAAGAATAACCTTGGTGAGTTTGAAGAGGCCATCAGCTTACCGGCAGGTGAATACGGCCTAAGCAATCATTTACTCAATACACCGTGGCCAAAAGTCCAACGTACAAAAGAATCATTAGCCTGTGTTAAGCGTCACACAAACAACCCTGATATTACTCAGCATCTATTAACAGCTTTACAAAACGATGAAATGGCCATAGATGATCAACTACCAAATACCGGCATTGGTCTTGAACTAGAGCGCTTGCTATCTCCGGCATTCATCACCAGCCCGAGCTATGGTACTCGAACGAGCACCGTAGTAATCATTGAAGGGCCTACCAATAGCACATTTGATTCATCGATAATACGCCCCCATATAGCAAACCTAATCTATTTTCATGAACGTCAGTATTACACTAACAAGCATAAATTTGAAGATCAAACCCACACCCTTACTCACGCCTAATTCGCAAAAAGCTCGGGAATTTAGGTAAGCCCGATTTGGTAAAACCAAAATACTTATAGGTAATCACTGCGCCAATAGGCGGTGGTTCTCTACGTTCATTAACACTAAAGCCTGTCCCAATACGAAACCTGATTTTTGCACGTGATCTATCTAAAGTCTCTACCAGCATCGCACCTAGCAAGCCTTCGTACTTGCCTTTACCGGGGTAATATTTAATCACTTTTGCTTCGGCATCAAAAAATTGTTTCAATTTGAGCAGCTCATCATCTCTTCGACCGTGATACACAGAGGTGCCCAGATGAAGCATCAAGCCCTCAGCCCCTTGCTGAATAACTCGGTCCAGCTCTATCATTAAGTCAGCATGACTATTCACCTTAAATTGATTTATCACAACCAACCATTCAGGAGGCATCGTATTGTCAGATTGCTTTCTCTCGACAGACTCTGCCCCAAAAAGGCTATTCAGGGCATTCAGCCGAATATCGAATATCGCAGGGTTTAGAGGCAGATCAAATACCTGGTAGCTAACTTTTCGCCACTCTGAATCTATAGGTATTTTCTTACGCACTATTCCCGACAGTTCATCAAAGGTATTACGTGCAATCCAAAGCTCTCCATCTAAGGCAAAGTCAGGCATATTTTGAGTAAACCAGACCGGGGCGACATACGCATTCCCTCGCTTAGAAATAAATTGAGCACCATCCCAATAAGCCCTGACGCCATCTAACTTTTCACTTACCCAATAATCCTGCACATCTATGTCAGTATGATAAACATTTGCAAGCTGTAAAGAGGGGGAAGATTGAGCATGCACGAAAATGGGGAACCAGACGAAGAGCAATACAATAGCCAGCCTGCGTGGTACAAAATAAAGGTAATAATAACGATTCAAGTTATGATTGGACAAAAACATTGGCTCACTCCTTAAGCGCATTGTTTACGACTACAGTTTGCTAGCAGATGCTTCTCCGCTATTTTCATGGATTAATTCAAAGATAATTTATTGTTAGTACTCACACACTTCAACCAAGAAGCAGTATACATAAGGACTTACATGAATACTTTGTAATGATCTCTTTTCATTTCTTATCCTAAACTATATTTATATGCTTTATTTATAAACGATTAATGCTGTAGGTATATTATGAATAATACTAATTTAGACCGTCGAACTCATGAACGTTACTTAGCCCCAAGTTTCTCTTTATTACTCAAATCTACCCAATCTATCGCAAACCAACAAAACAAAGATATATTATTATCAACCATCGACTTCAATCGATTTGGTATGGCAATAGAAAGCCAACATAATTTTAAAATTGGAGATGAATTACAGTTAGTGATTTCGGATGACGCAGAAAACTCAGTTGAAGTATCATGCTTTGTTTGTAATCGATCCAAGATAAACAACAGCTATCGTTGTGGCTTGCACTTCATTGGTCAAAATACAAACAGTACAAGAACGAAACAATCCCTCATCTCTTTAGAAGAACAGCTGGAAGAAGCCTAATTTAAGTGACTCTCAAAGTAGGCTGGGATGAACACCTATTAATACTAATATCTATTCAGCAAAAATTTGTTTCCAGATAGACATCACAGCAAGCCGCTGCTCCGAATAATCTGCTAAGCTAACCTGATACCGGTCATCAGCTAAACTTTTTCGGTGTAAAGCTGATCGAAGCTTGCGATAAACATCCGCCAAGGGGGAGATATCCACATCACCAAAACATTTATACTTTGCTAAGGCTTCTAATAAACGTACGTTATCAGTCCACTCTAACAAACCAGCTGATTGACTAGCATATTGCAACACACCATATTGAGTTATAAACTCAATATCAATTAATCCGCCATCACCTTGTTTGATATCATTTTTCGCTTTTTCTTCACTGCCAAACTTATCAATTGCTGCTAACTTCATTTTACGCCGCATATCCACGACATCGGTAATAAGACTGGTTGAACCATTATTAGCGTTAAACGTGTCAAAATGATTTGTTAAAATTTTCTGACGAACATGATTAAAACGCTCACCTAGGCCGGAATCGCCAGCAATGAAACGAGCTCTCACCAATGCTTGATGCTCCCAAGTCCACGCTTCATTTTGCTGGTACTTCTCAAATGCTGAGAGTGATGAGACCAACATTCCAGAATTGCCTGAAGGGCGCAAACGCATATCCGTCTCGTAGAGCTCCCCTTGTGTTGTATGAGTAGACAGAAGGTGAATAACACGCTGGCCTAAACGTATATAAAACAACTGGTTATTAATTTTTCGATCACCGCTGGTCATCCCATTATCATTTGAATCGTACAAAAAAACCATATCCAAATCTGAACTATACCCCAACTCAATTCCACCAAGTTTTCCATACCCAACAATCGCAAAACCAAGCGCCAAACTTTCACCTGTAAGCCCTTCAGGGTAACCATATTTTGCTGTCATATTTTTCCAGGCAATGCTGATCGCTTGCTCAAGAAGTGTTTCAGCTAGCCAAGTTAAGTAATCACTTACTTTCATTAATGGCAAGTATTCACCTAACTCTGAGGCCGCCACTCGCAACATATGGGAATGCCTAAAAACCCTCAAACAGTCCATTTGTGTTTCCAAATCATCTTCTGGAATACGTAACAGTTGTTGCCTAAGCTCATCCTGTAGCAAGCTCTTATTTGGTGGCTGATACAAACTACGTTCATCTAATAGCTCATCAAGAATTACGGGGCTTTTTACCAGGTGCTCAGATATCCAAGGGCTTTCGGAACAAAGATCACAAAGCCGCTTAAGTGCATTAGGATTTTCGTAAAGAAGAACAAGGTAGACAGTACGCCCAAGAATAACACTCACTAACTCTAGAACACGTGAAAGCGTTAATGAGGGCGATGGATAGGCCGCCACTGTATTGAGCAGCAACGGCAGAAAGCACTCAAAACGCTGAAGTGAATCTTCCGACATTACACCAAACATTCGATGCGCTCGAAGCGTCATCAATGCATGATAGCTCGTCGAAGCATCTTCAAAACCAGAACCCTTTAGTGCATCGACCCATTCAAGCTCTTCAGCCCCTCTTTGCCAAAGTGTTAACCATGAATCGCTTTGCTCACAAGGCACCGTGGATTCATTTTCATCCTGAAGAAACGCTTCAAAAATCTGACTGACAGCGGTACGATGCTGATGCATAGTTTGCTCAGCCTCATGCCAACTTGTATAGGATAAAGACCAGGCAACACGCTCTTTTTCTTCATTTGATACAGGAATTAATTGCGTTTGTTTATCTGCTAACCCCTGTATCGCATGCTCCATATTACGTAAAAACCGATAGGCACTCACCAAGGTGTCAACCCACTCACCAGGCAAATACCCCTTAGCCCTTAACAAAGTAAACACTGGCATCAAACCAGGGTGTTGCAAATTTGTATCACGCCCACCATAAATAAGCTGGCAAGCTTGAGCGATAAATTCAATCTCACGGATTCCACCCTGACCAAGCTTAATGTTTTGCTCCCCGCCTTTACGATGCACTTCAGCCATAATCATGCGCTTCATATCACGAAGCGCTTGGAACGATGTAAAATCTGTATATTTACGGTACACAAACGGCCGAATAATATTTAAGAGCTGTAGTCCTTGCTCCACATCGCCAGCGACTACGCGAGCTTTGATCATCGCGTAACGCTCCCACTCTCGACCTTGGTGGTAATAGTAATCTTCAAAAGCAGAAAAATTTAATACCAAAGCGCCACTATTACCATAGGGTCTCAAACGCATATCAACCCGAAATACAAACCCCTCACCATTGATATGGTCTAATACATAGATGAGTTTCTGGGCAAGCTTTGTAAAAAACAGATGGTTTTCAATCGGTTTTTTAGAGTGATCTGTCATTCCCGATTCGGGGTAAGCAAAAATCAAGTCAATATCTGAGGAGACATTTAATTCTTTTGCTCCATGTTTCCCCATCCCAAGTACCAACATACGCTGAGGGATAGCTGCCCCCCCCTCTTTCGCTTTTGACATGGGCACACCATATCGCTCAACTAATTGCTCGTAAAGGTGGTCTAAGGTCACTGACACACAAACATCAGCCAAGGCACTCACATCAGCCAAAGTCTCCTCTAATTCAGCAATATTAAGTAAATCCCGCCAAATGAGTCGTAACATTTCAGCTCGGCGAAACTCTCTTAACGTCAACATCAGAGTAGCTTCATCCTGACAACGCTGAATACTTAACCGTAACTGTTCATGATAGTCAGTTTCAGTTTTTGAACAGTAGAGTACAGAATCTTCTTTAGAGAAGTCAGCTAACCATTGAGGATAACGGATGCACGAGTCTTTAACATAATCACTGCGCGACCAAATCGTTAACAAGTCTTGAATGAACGCGTCACCCCATGGGCAGTGGTTATTCTCCCAAAGATCATTGGATAGATAGTATTCAGCGATTACATCCCAAGCAAGCTGTAGATCTGTTTGAATAAACTCAGGAAATGTTGATATTTTTGACGTAATTAAAGACATTTAAACGCTCTAGGGCCAGGACAGGATTTACCACAGAGTTCAATACTACACGAAAACAAAGTCTACCAGCCCTTAATACCTAAAAACCGTCACACTTCGATTACGCTTAGCTTTACGTTTTTCGCTACCGCTTAAATTGCAAGTAACATCCCAGTCATAGTCAAGATACCCGATAATTTCCCACGGTTTATCAGATGGAGGCAAATAGGTTTGGACAAGATTAGAAACACCGCCTATCTGTTCAAAATCGTCATCAAACCATTCGAAAATTTTAGATAGTTTGACCTGACCATTACCGACCACCAACATACCTTTGCCTTCTTGTTTCATAAACTCTTTTAATTGGTCCTCCAGCTGAAACTCTAAGGCATCTGCTCTATATGGCTCTAACCTTAGATTTGGACAGCCCATAGATGCACAATTAAGTGCGAAATGAATCCGAGGTTCTCCTAATTGTTGTAAAATATCACGCTCTAAAATCCGAAGCGTCATTTTCTCACCACACACCTTTCCAGCAGAATGAGTCCAGACAGGTTTAAAAAAGGTACCCAGTGACTTAAGCCGCTTCAAAGGCCAGTTATCGGCGACTTTAGTGATGCTTAAAATATTATAAGCATTTAAATAGAAAGCAGTTTTCTTTTGTTTGGTATCAAGATTTTCTAGAGGATAATTCTGTAGGCGAGTCATCAGATCATTAAGACGGTCATCATGCCGTATTTCAGCATAATTCACCATGTTAGCGGTCAAACCATTCTTCTCACCAGAAGAGACATAATCATTTAACAAAGCTTGATAGAGCGTATTGAGTTCGGTTAAAGCGAGGTCTTGAGCTTGACTGACACGACTTAATAACGACAAACTAATCAGCGAGAGACTAAGTACAACAGCGTATAAAAATTTATAATCAATAAGCACTTTGTTTTGATATTTCATTCTGCCTTACACCAATCACTCAATGAACTCCCTCCAAGATTGACGCGATAAATATCAAAGCATTTATAGCGTCACCTTACCCAAACGGTAACCTCGCTCAGCCTTACTGACATCAGAGGGAACCAGTGTCATGTATTGCTGAAGCGCTTTACACAATAAATGCAAATCATTCTCATTACCAGACATAAGCTCTAATTCAAGCTCATTAATATCCTCACAATTCCCATGAGATATTATTTCACCCCGATCAATCGCTAATTCAATTACCGCCCCTTCCCAAGTAAACTCGACTTGATGGCGCGTGAAATTTGTTTCAAATACCTTACTTAACTGCTTAGCATCAATCGACTCGGGCCAGGCATCACATTGCGCCAAATATTCCAAATTTAGCACAGGCTTCCTTAAGTCCCACTCCCATTCTCCCCGCTTACTTAAGCCGTTGATCGATTGCCCTTTGGTTTTCAAGGTTTGTATATAACGGCTACCTTTCTTTCTAATTCTAAGGGCGATTTTTTCTGCATTCAACCGTAAATTCGGCGTATCAAAATAAGCATTTTCGAGTTCATTTTTATGAAAACTTTGATCTACGCCTAACGATGACAAGCACTTTTGCACCTGTGTGAGCACATCCTCATCATGCGCCTCAATAATCGATAATTTCAATTCTATTTCGGTAGCCAATTGTTAGCCTCTGTATTTTTTTAAAACAACTTGTTAATTATCAAATGCCAGGCACAAAAAAACCGATGCAATACATCGGTTTTTAATTGTGCTTCGCTAACTAAGTATTACAACTTAGAATGCGTAAGTAGCACCAATCGCCAACGCATCCGCATCAACACCATCAGCACCAGCAAGATCAGTAACGTCAAGATATTCTAGGTAAACATACATGTTGTCAGACATGTTGTGCAAAGCTTGTACATAAATGCGTGACTGGTCTTCAAGAGTAGAATCATCATAAGAATTCATACCATATCCTAGAACAAATACGTTCTGACCCATGGTGTACATACCCTGTAGACCAAAAAAGTCTTCAGTATCAGTTTGAGATTCAACCTGAGCAATTAAAGTAAGATCATCCATCGCATAAGAAGCCGCTAGACCAATTGTATCTTCATCTGGACCATCTACACCACCCTCGTCACGAGCCATACCGTAAGCAAAAGCAATTTCTAAATTATCAATTGCTGTGTAAGTTGCCGCGATCGCGCCTGCAAAACTTGTATCACTATCAACTGGAGCTGTTACACCAATCACTAAACCATCAGCAATTTCTGGAGATACGTATTGAATATTATCGCCTTCTTTTAGTGTTGCAAGCTCACCGTCGATACCAACTGCTTCATAGGTATCCATCTTGTCTACCCATTCGTAAACAGTGTCATCAGTACCGGCTTGAATCGAACCAAACTCACCTCTTACACCAATGTAAGCTTCATCTAAGTCTTCACCTAAAGATTCGCTTCCATTGTCTTGATCACTATCGTCAGCATCAAAATGGAATTCTGCTTTGAAAAACGCTTCTACACCTTCGCTAATTGCACTTGAGTGCTTAAAACCGATGGTAGAACCATTGTCGCCCAATTCGTGATCAGTATTACCATCGACATCTGTACTAAGGTGAGTTAACTGGATGTTACCGTAAATGTCAGGCATAGACTCAAGCATTTCTGCTAGGTCAGATGCTGGATCCATTGCGAAAGCACTAGTTGAAAGTGTTGCAGCGGTAATTGCTGAAGCGATAAGTGTTTTTTTCATTTTTCTATCTTCCTTTAATTTCTGTTTGAAATAATCAGGACTAATGCCCTTTATTTTCGTTAAATTAATGACGATTAATATAATTATTATGGTCAATAGGTATTTAACACCGTGGTATAAATACCTACCTATTAAATTTATGCATTCTCAACGTTAGAGATACACAAAATAAGCTGGTCATCTATCTATCAAGCGTATATTAAGTCAATTTTGAGGCCTAACGCACGTTACAGCTTGTTAACAAAGCGTAATTGAACTCCGACTAACTTGCTATAAACCAAGCCCCCACCGAACATTGCTCTTAATAACCACTTAAATCTCGTTTTTAAACAAACTGCTTTCAGCAATTAAATTTATTAAACAATACCTTAACCGTCATTCTTAAAGTTAAGCTTGATATATTTTTAGTACAATGCTGAAAAATATGCAAATTTTTTATTATAATTTATACGATTCTAGCTTTTTTGACGCTAAATACTCAAATTAAACGTCACAGGGCCGTCATTCACCAGCGATACCGCCATATCAGCACCAAAACAGCCCGTTGCAATCTTCAAACCCGACTTAGCGGCTTGCTCAACAAAATACTCATACAACGTTTTGCTGTCTTCTGGCAACCCTGCTGACGAAAAACTAGGACGCAAACCTTTTTGAGTATCTGCCACTAAGGTAAATTGCGAAACAATCAATAACTCACCTAGAATATCTATTAAACTCAAATTCATACGATCATTTCGATCGGAAAATATGCGGTATTTAAGGATCTTTTCTAACAACTTATCTGCTTTCTGCTTATCATCACCTTTTTCAACCCCTAGAAATAATAATAAGCCCTGAGTTATCTCACCCACGACTTCACCTTCTATTTCCACTGAAGCACTGCTCACTCGCTGAATTAATGCTTTCATTTACAACCTTTTGAATTCTTTTAAATAAACCGTTACCAGAGAGACCAAACACCAAGACTGCTTTAACTACAGCATTTTAAGTTATTCCTCTACCGAACCTTGCCGCGCCTCAGTTGTCTCTGCGATGAAGTATCACTTATCACGAGTTATTACCCAAACAACGCCCATAAAAAAAGCCAAGCTTTCAACTTAATGAAACAACTTGGCTTTTATTAGCTTAAACAGTGCACCATAATAAGGCTGCACAATTAAACTATATTTTTATAACTTAACTACTTAGCACGCTTTCTTAAGTTTTCTGTCAAAAGTTTCTTACGAATACGAATACTAGCAGGCGTCACTTCTACCAATTCATCATCTTCAATAAACTCAAGCGCTTGCTCTAGCGTATGTGTAATAGCTGGCACTAAGGTTAATGCTTCATCGGTACCTGATGCACGAACGTTGGTTAACTGCTTACCTTTAACCGTATTAACAACCAAGTCATTAGAGCGAGAGTGAATTCCCACAATCTGACCTTCATAAATATCAATACCAGGACCTAAGAATAAACGGCCACGCTGCTGAACAGTAAACAGTGAATATGCGGTTGTCTTTCCCTTAACCATACTAACCAATACACCATTTTGACGCTCAAAAGTACCGCCGTCTTTCACTTGGCCATAATGATCGAATACACTCGTCATAATACCCGAGCCAGAAGTTAGCGTTAGGAACAAACCACGGAAGCCGATCAAACCACGAGAAGGAATAATAAACTCCAGACGCACACGCCCTTTACCGTCTAATTCCATATTGGTCAATTCCGCTTTACGTAAGCCCATCGCTTCCATCACAGAACCTTGATGCTGCTCTTCAACATCAATTACAACCATCTCGTATGGCTCGTGAATTTTACCATCAACTTCTTTCTGAACAACTTCAGGTCGAGACACTGCCATCTCAAAACCTTCACGACGCATGGTTTCAATCAATACAGAAAGGTGTAATTCGCCACGACCCGATACAACAAATTTATCAGGGGTATCGCCCGGCGCCACTCTTAATGCCACATTGTGAATTAGTTCTTGATCAAGACGGTCTTTAATATTACGTGTCGTAACATACTTACCTTCCAAACCTGCAAATGGCGAGTCATTTACAACAAAGGTCATACTTACGGTAGGCTCATCAACATTGAGCGGAGGCAAAGCCTCAACACATTCAGGGTCACACAAAGTATCCGAAATGCCTAAACCATCAATACCATTAATACAAACGATATCGCCAGCGTTTGCCAGAGTAGTCTCAACCTGTTCAAGCCCCATATAGGTCTTGACGTTAAGGACCTTACCCTTACGTTCTTTACCTTCAGCATCTTTTATAATGACTTGCTGATTTGGCTTCAACGTACCTCGTGTAATACGCCCCACACCAATAACACCTACATAACTATCATAAGCCAGTGCAGATACTTGCATTTGGAACGTACCTTCAGGGTCAACATCCGGCGCAGGTACTTGCTTTGTGATCATTTCATAAAGAGGCGTCATATCGTCAGCCATCTCTTCAGGATCGTTACCCGCAATACCATTCAGTGCTGACGCATAAATAACCGGAAAATCTAACTGTTCATCCGTCGCACCTAAGTTATCAAATAATTCAAAAACCTGATCCATAACCCAGTCTGGTCTAGCACCTGGGCGATCTATTTTATTAATAACAACAATCGGACGTAAACCTTGTTCAAATGCCTTAGACGTTACAAAGCGAGTTTGAGGCATTGGGCCGTCAACCGCGTCAACTAAAAGCAATACAGAATCAACCATCGACAATACACGCTCTACTTCCCCACCAAAATCGGCGTGACCCGGTGTATCAACGATATTAATATGGTAATCATTCCACTTAATCGCTGTGTTTTTTGCCAGAATGGTAATACCACGCTCTTTTTCCTGGTCATTGGAGTCCATGATTCGCTCAGCGCCTTCATCCCTGCGTTCGAGTGTGCCCGACTGACTTAACAATTTGTCTACAAGCGTCGTTTTACCATGGTCAACGTGTGCAATGATGGCAATATTTCTTAAATTCTCTATCACGATAGGGTACCTAGTTATCCTGAAAATTCTGAAAATCAGGACTTAAATTAAAAGTAGCTGAGCTTAAATTGGACGCGGATTATACAGCATGAGCGCCACATTCACAGATAAGTTGCTAACTATTTTGCAATTAAACACATTTAAGCTGCGCACCAATATAGACCAACAAGAAATAACGCGCACCACTAAAGCTCATAAATTACACAACCTTCCTAGACATTAATTTTAAACCTTTAAAATCAGCAAGATAGAAAATCAAAAACTTGGCAACCATATTGCTTATGTATTTTACATAATGATGTCAATAAAAAGTGGAAGAATATTCGCAACAGTCATGCTATCCTCTTTCGCAATTTTTTAGTTGTAAGTAGAAAAAGAACCCTGAAGCAAATTAATGGCTTCAAACATCCAATAGAACGGAGAATTTAGAATGTCAGAGAAAACTCTCGGCCTTATCAAAGATAACGAAGTAACTTGGGTCGACCTACGATTCACAGACACAAGCGGTAAAGAGCACCACGTAAGCATTCCTTCATCTGAAGTAAACGATGATTTCTTCGAAGAAGGAAAAATGTTCGACGGTTCTTCTATCAACGGCTGGAAAGGCATTAACGAATCAGACATGATCCTAATGCCTGTTGATGATACGGCAGTAATTGATCCTTTTACTGAAGAAAACACCCTTATCATTCGTTGTAACATCGTTGAGCCTACAACTATGCAAGGCTACGAACGTGACCCACGCTCTGTTGCTGGCCGTGCAGAAGAGTATTTGAAGTCTACCGGTATTGCTGACTCAGCTTTATTTGGTCCTGAGCCAGAATTCTTCGTATTTGATGACGTTAAATGGAAAGCCGACATGAGCGGCGCGATGTACGAAATCAACTCTGAAGAAGCAGCTTGGAGTAGTGACGCTAAAATTGAAGGCGGCAACACTGGACACCGTCCTGGCGTTAAAGGCGGTTACTTCCCAGTACCACCAGTTGATTCACTACATGATTTACGCGCTGCAATGTGTGGCGCAATGGAATCAATGGGTCTTGTTATTGAAGTTCATCACCACGAAGTAGGTACTGCTGGTCAGTGCGAAATCGGTGTTGGCGCAAACACGCTTGTTAAGAAAGCTGATGAAGTTCAGATTCTTAAGTACTGCGTACATAACGTTGCTCACGCTTACGGCAAAACAGCTACATTTATGCCTAAGCCTGTTGTTGGCGATAATGGTTCTGGTATGCACGTTCACCAGTCTTTATCTAAAGATGGCGTTAATATCATGGCTGGTGACGGCTATGCTGGCCTTTCTGATGAGTGCCTATTTTACATCGGCGGCATCATCAAGCACGCAAGAACATTGAACGCATTCACCAATGCTTCAACCAACTCTTACAAGCGCTTAGTTCCTGGATTCGAAGCACCTGTTATGCTTGCTTACTCAGCACGTAACCGTTCTGCATCGATCCGTATTCCTTTCGTAAACAGCCCTAAAGCGCGTCGTTTAGAAGTACGTTTCCCTGATCCGACTGCTAACCCATACTTAGCTTTCGCAGCAATGTTGATGGCTGGTATCGATGGAATCAAAAACAAGATTCACCCTGGCGACCCTGCTGATAAAGATCTTTACGACCTTCCAGCTGAAGAAGCGAAAGCGATCCCAACAGTTGCGGCAACATTCGATCAAGCTCTTGACGCTCTTGAAGCAGATCACGCTTTCCTAACTGAAGGAAACGTATTTACTGAAGATATGATCCAAGGCTTCCTTGAATTGAAGCGCGCTGAAGTTGAATTACTAAACAGCACAACTCACCCTGTTGAGTTTGAGATGTACTACTCTCTATAAGCTTTTTAAAGCTTAAGCCTAAAAGCCCAGCATAGCCTGGGCTTTTTTACACCTACCTTTTAACAGCCATAAATTATTACCCTCAATACGCAAGGCAACAAAATCGTTACATTAAGCGACAGTTCAACACAACAAAATCACAATTCTGTGACCAATAACCTTATCAAAATTCGAAATAAGCTTTATAGTTAATATAATTGATTTTTTTGGAGCCTGTTAATAAAATGTCTACACAAGTTGGACTGATATCATCCCTGCAAGGGACAGCTACCGCTATAAAAAGCTCAGGTAAAACATTAACACTCGCAATTGATAGCCCTGTTTTCGAAGATGACCAAATTACAGTAAACGGACAAGGTGCAAAAGTGGTAATCACCACCACTCAAAATCAAGAAATTGTTATCACTGAAGGCACGACAACAACACTCAATCAATCGGCAATAGAACAAGTAGAACAGCTTCAGGCTGAAATCTTAAATGATGAAAACTTTGACTTCAGCCAGCTTGAATCAACAGCGGCAGGCCCTCAAGAACAAACAAGTTTTACCAGCCCGATCATTGTTGAGCCCACTGAAAACATTATCGAATATCACAGTGACACCAATACTTTAAACAACACAGACCAAAGCTATTCTGACGTAAACAACACCTTTACGACCAACAACCTTACCGATGAAAATAACCTTGTCGACCCATCACTTTCGGTAATTGGACACAGCTTTGCTAACGTCACAGAAGACCTCCAAACGATATCTCAAGGTAAAATTAGCAGCAACACCTCTTTTACACCGAACACACAACAAACCAATTTTGGCGAAATTAGTTACGACGAACAAGGTAACTGGCAGTATTCGCTTAACAATCAACTCAGCAACATCCAAGCACTTGGTACTGGTGACTCCCTCACAGACACCGCCACTCTAACAGCGGAAAACGGCAGCACCTTTTTAGTCGAAATAACTATCAATGGCAGCAATGATCAAGCAAGCATAAGCGGCACCATAAAAGAGACCATTGCCGCAAAACCAAACAACGACACAGATAACAAAATAGTGGAAGTAAACGGCAGCCTCAATATTAATGACGCAGATTCAGGGGAATCTGGGTTTGTTGCCGAAGGCCAAATCAACACAACTTACGGCACAGCAGAAGTTAATTCTGAAGGAGAGTGGCGCTATATATTAAATAATGACTTAAGCTCAATACAAAGCCTGACTAATGATAGTCAACTAACAGATTTTTTCTCTGTACGTTCACTCGATGGTGCAAGCGAAACCATTCAAATCACCATTCAAGGTGCCAACGACAACCCAATATTTAACGGAACGAATCAAGCAGCGACACTGAACCCCGATACAAATGACACAGTAAGCGGACAGTTAGGTATCAATGACCCAGACTTTGGGGAATCGCATTTTCAAGCGGAGACCAATATCGCCGGAAACTTTGGTACAGGAAGCATTGAAGAAAATGGCCAGTGGTCTTACCAAGTTGATATAAACCACCCCGAAATCAGCAATTTAGATTCAAGCACTCTTTTGCATGATTCTTTTGTAATCGTAACGGCTGACGGTACCGAACAAGAAATCATTATTCCGATTAGCAACACCCCTGAAATGACATCCACAGCAAGCATCAACGAGCATACAAGTGAAACCCTGGCAATCATTGAACTGGGCGACAACGATAGTGCATTAGCACTCAACACAAACCAGGAAAATAATGACAGCTCAGACCTTTACATTTGGAATGCCAGCAACGACGACTCCAACACACCACAGAATACAGACAGCATTACACAATTCACCCTAGGCTCTGGCGGTGATACACTTCAGCTAAATGATTTATTACTTGAATCACAATCTGAAGACCAGCTCGATCAGTTTTTACATTTCAGCTATGATGGACAAGACACTACAATTGAAATTAATACCAATCAAGACAGCTCTGATCATCACTTTTTAGTTTTGAATAATACGGATTTAACAATGATCGGCAATACTGACGGCGAAATAATTCACCAACTAATACAGCAGGGAAATTTAGATATTGTAGGCTTATGAAATAGACACACAGCCTAAATTGTCTCATCATCTGAAATTATTGTGTACTCAAGCGAATTCAACTTAGTACGCAAATTCTCACGCGTAATTAGCTTTTCTTGAACTATTTCAGGTAACTCTGTAAACAAAATAATATTCTTTTTGACCAGTAGATGCACCAAATCTTCAGTCACACGCGCTATTTCTGCGTCTGAATCTTGAAGCGCTATACGCGCATTTTCCTCAGCTTTATAACCTTCCACTTTCGTCGCATCTTCACCAAAAAACTCGATAATATCAGGATGACTTACAGGCAAATATTCATCTGATTCGACCGTAGCCTCTTTTAATACAGCACTAATAGATCCATCAGCTTGGCGAACCACGTACGGCATTGACCCTTCTCCTTTCTAGCTTCTATTTACCTGAACAGACATCGACTCAAGAAGCTTTCCGCTCAAGTTCAGCATTTGGTATTTTGACAAATATAAGTCTTTTCGCGCAACAATAAGCTGTAGCCGAGCTTTCAATAATTCATTTTCTGCATCAAGTAAATCAATTAAGCTTCTTTGGCCTATCGTAAATTGTTTATCATAGGCAGCTCTTGTTAGCTGGGATAACTCGACATAATCCTCTAGAAGTTCAACTCGCTCAGCACTAGATTGATACGTAAACCAAGCATGTTCAGCGTCACGACGAACAATACGCCGAGTATCATCCAACTCATATCCTGCACGTTGATTTAAAATTAACGCTTGGGCCTTTGCCGCTTTATCCGCACCACCATTAAAAAGCTCATAACGCAGCCTAAGCATAACGTATAAATCATTATTTTCGCCCTCTACCCCATCCAAGTCATCATTCCAACTTGCACCTGACTCAAAATGTAAGGTTGGAAAATTGGTATTATTAGCCGCTTTTGCTGAAGCTAATGCTGACTTAGCTTTCTTTTTCTGGGATAAAATCAAAAAATTGAACTGCACAACATCCTCAACAAATGCCGCACGTGTTTCAGGTAGATTTAATAGCTTATCCTGAAAATCAAATTCACTCCCAGCCTCTGAACCAACCGAACGATAGTAATCTGCACCGGCTTTCAAGGCATTATTTTTGGCCGCGGCAACATTAGCAAGAGACAATGAAAGTCGCGCATTAATCTGGTGGACCTTAGCATAATCATCTTTACCCGACCGAACACGAGCACTAATATTCTCAGCAATTTTTTGATGCGCCTGCAAGTTAATGATATTGAAATTAAAGACCTGATTACTTACCGCAACATTGAAGTGATTTTCAATTGACTGCATAGCGACTTCGCTTGCAAGATTCTGTAAGCCCAGCGATATTGATTCATACGATTCTAACTCACTCTCTCGCTGCCAATGGGTTTTAAAACCATCAAACAGCATTTGATTTAAGTTAATGGAAGACTCTCTACGCGACAATTCATTTGAACTATTACCACTTAGTCCTCGCGTCGTTGCATTTTCGCTCTCTTCACGCCCAATACCGAGCCCGATAGATAATTTAGGTAAAAAAGAGGACTCCACTTTTTTGACCTGTTCACTCTGCGCCTGATACTCATTAAATTTTGATTTGATTTGTGGATGACTACCAACCGCTAAATTCACGGTTTCACTTATTGAACGTGCTTGCGCTAAACAATTTGATACGATGACAACATTCACGACCATCAACATTAAAGCTGTACGTGCGATAATTCGCATTTCTATCTAACCCCTACAAATAGTTTGGAGTAACGCCTACCGAAGTAATTACTCCACCTTTTATTATAATGTTCTATCTTTTAAATTTTCTAAGATACTTTTCGGCCGATCCATTCAGCCACCAGAAAAGCAATCTGTATATTTACACTCAGAATTTCTGAGAAGCGACACCCTAGAAAAATACCTACCAGCCAAATTTTCGACAACAGCCTAACACATCCTCCATTTAAAGCGCCGCTAACTGTCGCTAAACTTCTGTTAACGCAATTTGTTTCGCTTTCAAAATAGGCTTAAGAATATAATTTAAGATCGTTTTCTTTCCAGTGAGAATATCAACTTGAGCAATCATTCCTGGAAATATCGGCAACTCCTTACCCTTCTGCCCTAAATCATTTGTTTTAGTTTTAACCCTTACCAGGTAAAAACTTTCCCCCTTTTTATTGAGGATTGAGTCAGCACTAATATGTACAACCTCCGCCTCTAAACCGCCATAAACGGTAAAGTCATACGCGGTAAATTTTACCATTGCCCGCTGCCCTGGGTACAGCCTTGCAATATCTGCCGGCTTAATTTTTGTTTCTATCAACAAAGCATCTTCAATCGGAACAATGCTTACTAGATCCATCGCAGGCTGAACAACCCCGCCAATGGTATTCACCATTAATTGCTTAATGGTACCATTAACAGGCGAACGAACCTGCGTTCGATTCACCCTATCCTCTAAAGCATCACTCGAGTGAGCCAATCGAGAAAGCTCTGCAAGTATTTTACTTAACTCCTTCTGGGCTTCACTACGAAAACCGATCAGTAGCTGATCTCGCTTATTAATTAACTCTAATATTTCAGCTTCGATCTGAGGCATACGAAACTGGCTTTCCGCCGCATCCCCTGATGCTTTTAATACCATTTTTTCGACCCGAAGCAATTCCACCCTAGAAACAATACCTTCTTCATATAACGGCTTCAGTATATCTAACTCGGTTTGCGTTAATGCCTGCTCATTGATTGCCTGCTTGTAGTTAAAGTCAGCCCTTGCCAAGGCTTGCTTTTTTTGCCTAATCTGTTGATCGATTACATTTTGAGAACCAATAAGCTGCGCACGACGCCCATTAAACAAAAGCCCCTGCTCTTTAATCAGCTCAGGCACACTAGCCCTGAGACTTGAGGTATATTCTATTTTTTGGGCGCCTGAAATTTCTGCACGCAAGCGGACCGTCTCAACTTTCAATGCGAGTATTTTACCGCGATTCTCCTGAAAGTTTGATTCAAACAAAGTATCATCAATTTTAAGTAATACCTGCCCCTTCTCTACAACGCTACCTTCAGAAACATACAACTCTGAAACAATACCACCTTCTAGATTTTGCACTATTTGCAAGCGCTTAGAAGGAATAACCTTACCCTCTCCCCTTACCAGCTCATCAACCTCGGCATAAGCTGACCAAACAATAATCGAAACAATAAACAGACACACAAACCATAAAAGTAGACGAGACCTAATTGAAGGCATTTGATAACCGGCATAGGTTTTTTGAGTAAAAGAATTCATCGTTAAGACTGCCCCGTAAATGATTCTGGTGAGCCCGTTTTAATTAACCCACGTTTCAGCGCGTCTAATACTTTATCTTTCGGACCATCTGCAATCACTCGCCCATCATCTATCACAACAATACGGTCAACCAATGAAAGTAATGACGCGCGATGCGTACTGATAATCATCGTTTTATGCTTAGAAAATTCGCGCATCCTTTCCATTACAGTGCTTTCAGTTTGGTTATCCATGGCACTCGTAAGCTCATCAAACAACAAAATTTGAGGATCTCCCACTACAGCACGAGCAATCGCAACGCTTTGGCGTTGACCGCCTGACAAGCCCTTTCCTTGCTCACCTATCGGCAAATCAAACCCCTTGGCATGACTATTAACCAAACCGCTTAAACCCGCAACTTCAGCAGCTTTTAGTAGAACATCATTGTCACTTAAAGGAGATTTCAATAGAATATTTTCTTTTAAAGTACCACGAAATAAGGTGACATCTTGTGGTACATAAGCCATGCAAGCTCTTAGCTCTGCGGGGTCTAATTGATCAATATCAATATGATCGATCCTTATCTGCCCACTACTAGCTTTAGCCAGCCCAAGCAAAAGCCGCATCAAGGTACTTTTCCCTGAACCAATTTTACCAATTAACGCGATTTTTTCGCCTGCACAAACCTTTAGGTTTATCTCTTTCAGGATTTCATGCTTTTGATCATACGAAAAACTCAAATTCTTAATATCAATTTCACCTTCCACCTTGGTTCGGTTTAAATAACTAAGCTCCGCGCTTTGTTCTATCGGTAGCTGAGTCAGTTGATCTAGTGCGCCTAATGCAGTCTTTGCCTGATAATATTGCGCAGCTAAACTCGCCAACTGAGCCATCGGCCCCAAAGCTCTGCTACTCAATAAAACACAGGCAATTAAGGCCCCCATGCTCATCTGATGATTACCAATTTGATACGTACCAATCAAAACAACCACAACAACAGTCAACTGAATCACAAACCCCGACACCAGCGAAATCGAGTCAGCTAATCGTCGAGCAGTCATGCCGGTCTTGGCCAAATAGACTAAACACTCTTCCCAAAATCCTTGCTGCCGGCCCTCTGCATTAAATGCTTTAAGGGTTTCAATACCACTTAAACTCTCAACTAAAACTGCATTTTTTTGTGCCGCCGCGTGCTGCGATTTTTCTACAATGTCTTTCAAGGGAAAGTGAATCAAAAATCCATAGATTACCATCACCAAACCAGCCACAAGCGGTGCGACTGCGACGGCACCTCCAACATAAAAAATCACCAATAGAATAAGTATTGAAAAAGGTAAATCAACCAGTGCCGTTAATGTCGCAGCGGTAAAGAATTGTTTAATTGAATCAAAGTCTTTGAGTTTACTCGCAAATTCACCCACTGAATCAGGAAAAACCTCTGCGCGTAGATTTAATACGCGCTCAAATAACCTGCTAGACAACTTCACATCCAGACGCTGCCCTGACAGCTCAATAAAATAATGTCGCAAGAGCTTAATGACTAAATCAAAGATAAACACTAAGGCAATACCAGAAGCCAACACCCATAATGTTTCAATTGCATTATTTGGCACAACACGATCATATACATTCATGACAAACAGTGGGCTAGCCAAAGCAAATAAATTCAAAAAAACAGAGGCAAGTAAAACATCTCGATAGACCGTGTGCATTGAAAAAACTTCACACTTTAGCCAGTAAGAGAATTTATTCTTCTTGTTTGTCGACGATGAGTTCGCCGCAGCCTTTTCAAATGAGCGCTTCTCAAATGACGGGGAGACAAATGGATGCGACAACCTAATCGCCTCACCTGCATACAAATGACCTAATTCACTTATTGTTAGTACTTTCATGCATGCTTTTTGAGATCCGACAGCATTTACGTCATCAGTGGATGATGTATTTGAAAAGTAGGCGATGTGATATTGATCATTTTCAACAGAACAAGACTCTAATACCGCCACAGGTTGCTCTGCGCCTTTCAATAACAATATAACTGAGGTGCTATTTTCCGACAACTCTTCCAGTCGGAACGTATGTTTTTCCAGTACCAGCCCCTTGCGTTCAGCGGCACGCAAACATACATCAATACCAACTTGATTTAGACCTCCAACATCAGCGGTTTTAGCGAGCGGAATACCCGCTAAAAAAGAAGCCTTTGAGCTTTGGAGTCCATTCATTTTTAAAGTAAATAAAAATGCGTCCAGAATAGGATGCGAGTCAGTCAAAAGTAATACTCTCCAAGTAAGTGAATGCTTTAATGATAGCAGCATTTACACGCTTCGAGGTTATCATTGTGCAAGATCTGATGCTATGATCAAATCAAACAGGACAGGAGATTACCCCGTGATCAAAAAATACACCAACCCAGTTTTATTACTCTCTTTAGGCTTGCTGCTCAACATGACAGGCACCCTTAATGCGAACGAACAAACAACGGTATATAAAGCTGTTTCGAAAGACGGTAGCATCTCATTTTCGGATGAGGCCCAACAAGGATCAGAAGCAATCACCGTAAAGCCTGTCACGACCATTCCTGCTATTGATGTTAAACAAAATAAAAATTTAACTACTCAACCAAAACAGACAACAGAGTACTATCAAAATTTAAGTATCATCTCCCCTGCCAATGATACCGCTTTTAATACGGGCAATGGTAATGTTCAAGTAGTCGTGCAATCAGAACCACGCTTGCGAAAGCGTGACTCATTCGTACTTGAACTAGATGGTACGGTTGTTTCAACTCAGCGAGAAGCAACGTTTAACATAAAAAACGTCGACCGAGGCACGCATACCCTATCGATTAAAATTATTACCCCAAACAAACAAACACTTAAAGCAGCAATCAGCACAATAACCATTCACCGGCCTATTAGCCGTGCGGCTAACTAGTCGGCACGCTAAAGTACAACCAAGCCCTCCAACTAAACACCCTGCACAGCGCACCAACTTAAACACCACCATAAACAAGACGCACAAAATTAGTGCGTCATTTTTATATTCATTTATACTTACCGACCAAACCAAGCCATTTAAGCACGCTTAAGCTAGCTTGGTTTACTTCTTGCTTTATCCTTTTACTTCTTGCTTCTTTATGAGCTTTGGTGATTATTTTATGCTTTCGAGCCTATTCCACACACGTATTTTAGAGAACCTTTCAACCGCGGTTTTCTTAATCAATCGTCAGCAAGAAATCATTTATACCAACCCAGCGGCAGGCATGTTGCTTCAAACTAGCCAAAAACGGATTTTAACGCACAAATTCACTGATTTATTTTTACAATTTGACGAAAAACTGGTGAATGAGTTTTCAGCTATCGTCGATTCAGGTCATACCTACACACAGCGTGAATGTAAATTTGTGCTCCAAAATGGTCAAAAGCTACTTTCGGATTGTTCACTTGCCAGTAACACAATTGAGGGTGAAGATTATTTGGTCGTTGAAATGCAGTCCACCGAACGATTAGTTCGCATTAGCCGTGAAGAACAATTGCAAGAGAACCAAGAAACAGCTGAAATATTGATACGAGGCTTAGCACACGAAATTAAAAATCCACTAGGAGGCATTAGAGGTGCAGCACAATTACTTGATGCAGAGCTAACCGTTGCTGACCACCATGAATATACACAAGTCATCATGGATGAGTCAGACCGCCTCCGAAACCTTGTTGACCGAATGCTAGGCTCGAATAAAGCTTTAAACCGAAGTTCTCTCAACATTCATGAGATTCTAGAGCGGGTTTGCTCTTTAATACATGCCGAGTCTGGCGGTGCCATTCAAATTAAAAAAGATTATGACCCCAGCATTCCAGATTTAAATGGCGATAAAGGACAGTTAATTCAAGCATTTTTAAACATTGCCAAAAATGCTTTGCAGGCATTATCAAAACAGACAAAGGATAATGCCGAGTCTTGTATTTCAATTCGAACCCGTACATTAAGACAATTTACCATCGGGCATTATCGACACAAGCTTGTCGCTAAAATCGAGATCATTGACAACGGGCCTGGCATTCCAAAAGATTTTATTCAAAATATTTTTTACCCGATGATCAGTGGCCGAGCAGATGGAACAGGGCTTGGGCTATCGATCACACAAAGCATCCTTACAAAGCACAACGGCTTGGTTGAATGCGAAAGCAAACCAGGTGCAACCAATTTTATTGTTTATTTACCTTTGGAGCTAAAACATGAGCACTAATCCACTAGTCTGGATCATTGATGACGACCGTTCGATTCGATGGGTGCTTGAAAAAGCCTTAGGAAAAGAAGCCTTTGAGATTCGCTCATTTGAAAATGCCGAAGGCGTGATGGCGCAATTAGAACAAGAAATACCAGATGCCATTCTCAGTGATATCCGTATGCCTGGCATTGATGGCTTAGAACTGCTTAAAAAAATTCAAGCGCAATACCCTGAAGTCCCGGTGATTATCATGACGGCGCACTCCGATCTTGATAGTGCCGTCACCTCTTATCAAGGCGGCGCTTTCGACTATTTACCCAAGCCATTCGATTTAAATGAAGCCGTTTCACTGACACGACGAGCGATTGCCCATTCGCAAGAACAAAAAGCCCGAAACGAAACCAACATTGAGAATATCGTTACCGAACACACTGAGATAATCGGTAAAGCACCCGCGATGCAGGAAGTGTTTCGCGCGATCGGCCGCTTATCTCAATCTCATATCACGGTCTTAATTAACGGACAGTCAGGGACAGGTAAAGAACTCGTCGCTAAAGCATTACATCAACATAGCCCGCGTGCTCAGCAATCTTTTATTGCCTTAAACATGGCGGCTATACCCGCTGACTTAATTGAGTCGGAGTTATTTGGCCATGAAAAAGGTGCCTTCACCGGTGCCGGCGGACAACGCACAGGACGTTTTGAACAAGCGAATGGCGGCACGTTATTTTTAGATGAAATAGGCGATATGCCGGCAGACACTCAAACACGCTTATTGCGTGTATTGGCTGATGGTGAGTTTTATCGCGTTGGCGGTACCATTCCGGTAAAAGTTGATGTGAGAATTATCGCGGCAACCCACCAAAACCTAGAAAAACTAGTTGAGTCGGGCGCCTTCAGAGAAGATTTATTTCACCGTTTGAATGTGATTCGTATTCACCTGCCAAAACTGTGTGATCGCAGTGAAGATATCCCCAAACTTGCCCATTATTTTCTACAGCAAGCAGCTGAAGAACTCTCAGTAGAGACCAAACAACTCCGCACTGAAACCGAAGATTATCTCAGCACACTACCTTGGCCTGGCAATGTACGTCAGCTTGAAAACACCTGCCGGTGGCTAACGGTTATGGCAAGTGGTCGAGAAGTTCACATCACAGATTTACCTCCAGAATTATTAGATGCTGAAAATGCTCTACCTACAGGCAGCACTTGGCAAGAAGCACTTAAGAAATGGGCTGATCAAGAACTCAAGAAAGGAAAAAGTAATGTATTAGACACGGTTGTGCCTGAATTTGAACGCATTATGATAGATTCCGCCTTAAGTCATACCGGTGGTCGACGACGCGATGCCTCAATATTATTGGGCTGGGGACGTAATACCTTGACGCGTAAGATTAAAGAACTAGGTATGAACTTTGATGAGATAGAGGAAGAATAGCTTCTTGATGGACAAAGGACGATAGACCCATGCTTAAAGGTAAAAATAATCTACTACTTGGAAGGGACTAAAACTTTAGATAAGTATTAGTTTCTATGGGGAAGTTAGCCTTTTGTGCAATCGCTACTTACAACAACATTTGTCATTCCGGCGTGTTTTTCGGCCGGAATCCATTCTTGTTATACCCTAATTTGATGAAAAGATAGATTCCGGCCTAAAATATAGCCAGAATGACTAGAATTGAGTTCCAATATCACTGAATTTCGCGCCAGTAGATAATTCGGTCATTGCCTCGATACTGGCCGAAAGTAGCCGTAGTATCCGGCGGGTTCTGTAATGCTCCATCTCCATTCCAATCGTATTGCAGCCATGGAAAACTGACCAAGTCGATACTCACATCAATCTCTCCATCATTACCTGTTCCCGGCGCGGTGAATAGAAAGCCTGCTTCACCATTAATAAGCTGAGAATTATAGCTAAAATTTGTGGTTCCCGATCCCACTGCAATGTCATCATGGTCCTCCGAGCCTGATGCACCCAAAGGATTCATCGTGATTATTGATGCCAAGTTTGTGCAATTATCAGCGGTATTCAAGGTATACCGCGAGTCGGGTGAAGCACTCAAAAATTCGGTATAAGCCTCCATCGACAGATCATCTGTTTCCGGTCCGAAAGCATTTTTCATAACAAAACGACCAAATCGTACACCTGTTGATGTAGGTGTAATTAATAAATTCGTTGTAGGCACATTTGGTGCTTCAACGCCATCTGAGTCTTCTATTTTAGTAATCGAAATAGTTAGGTTGCTACCAAATTCACCTACTTCTGAATTATCATTTTTTTGGTAGGTAAAACTATCTGAAGCATCAAAGATGTACAACATTTCTCCAGCTGTCGATACTGTAGCAAAGGCACCATCAGTGGAGGTCGTTGCTACAGCTAATTCATTAAGCGCATCTTTTCCTAGCTCCGGATCTTCTGTAGGAAATTCACGTGTAATGTCTGTATTTGCAACCGTTAATTTTTGATAATCAGGATGTGTATAATTTTGAGTTGTACCACCTGCACCAATACTATTTTTAGCGGTAATGGTTAAGCTTGGTTCCGCGCTCGTTTGATAAGTAAAGTCCTGACCGATATAAGTAAAATTACCGCATGAGGCCGCAAAGCTCCCTGAATTTACATCTACATCAAAGTGATCGGGGAAAAAGCGCCCCACATTAGGACGACTTCCGGAAATACTCAGCCCGCCACTCAAATAATCACTATGTGATGCATTCATTGAAATAATGCCCACTTCACTCCAAGTTAAATTTTCAAATAAGCGCTCTCCCAACGTAGTAGTATTATTAAAAGCTGCTGAAGGGTTCGACCACCCAGATAAAGCTCCAATGCTGGTGTCTGCCGCTAGAGGGGGGTCCTGCAAGTCAAAGCCCAAGGTTAAATCAATCACACTATGACGACCAAAGTTTGGTGTTATGGCATTATTAGCGAGTTCGTCATTAATATTGGCATTATCGCCACTTTCATACACCACTGGCCGAAGCGTCACATCAAAATCGGCACCTGCTTTTCTATAGGCATCCCCCAAGCCACTTGTTGTAGTGGGCTCGCCTTCTACCACAAAATAAAAGGCAAAAGGCGTCACTACAAATGGGTTACTCTGCCCTATTAATTCAAATGCAGGCTCAGGTGAATTTGCCGCCACTGTTTTTTTAGCATGCAAGGTAATTTGACCCGCATCGCTAAAATTGAATAAGAATGGGGCTTCTCCGCTTGCATCAAATTCCATAACCACACTCTCATAATCACTCACGGCAGCATCCTTATTTCGCTTTATTGTAGTGGCTGTAGTCGCCCCCGTTAAGGAGAGTAAATTACTCGTAGTACAAATTCCTGGATCGTTGCATTCATAAGCGATCTCTACCGCAGTCGTTCCTTGTAGAGTAGCTTCACAAGCTCCGGTATCGGTATTTGTACGCACGGCACGTAAGGTTAAGCTCTGACCATCAGGATCGATATTAGAAGGCTTACCCGAAATTTGAGTACCGATTGGGGTAACGTCAGTATTTTGCGAGTCAGCATAAAACCTGAAAGCGGTATCTAAAAAATTGAATACCTCATCTTCTGAGCCTGCATCATCTAAATCACTGGCAGTGCCATCAGTCACATCAATATCAATATTGGCTAACACAGCACTTTCATTTAAATAGAAACTTGTGGACGAAGTGCCCGCCAGCATCGTGACCGGCGAGGTAATAATGCTGTCGACTGATGGATTCGTGGTCACGGTTATTTCGGTATCACTGGTGACTTCAAATAAACCATGTGAAGCATCATGCGCAGTAATGGTGACAAGTGAAGCCTCACAAGTTAGACCGGATGAACTATGTGATATTTCATAATGATCTGGTGAACCATACGAATCAATGGGTAAGGCGGCACACACCTCAAATTCACCTATTTCATGAATATTGGTCGACCCACCCGTTGAGCCGGTAAATGATACCACCCAGTTTTCCGGAACAGCAGCTTGCGTAGGATTTACCGTGAAAATATCAAAGCGGGGAATTACTTCAGCAAAGCCTGAACCGGTATCCCGCTCAACGGTGGCATAAGCTTCTACCCCCCCCATGGTATGATCGATTGAAATTTTATAACGGTGGCCAGGGTTAGCTACGCTACCACTAGCATCAATTCCAGGAGAAAGCGTTCCAGTACTAGTTAAATAAGGGTAGCCATTCGTGCCACTGCCCGACCCTCGTAATGCAATACTGTCTTGTTCGAAACCTGAACCACCATCTTTTCCTTCATTAGGATTCGCAAAATTTCCGTATTCATCAATCCCTACTCCTAACCAGCCTCCAGCAAACCCTGGCGTACCATCATTACGCTGCGCATACCCTAAGGCACCACCATAACTTCCTGGTACTGGCGGTATCGATGCATCTGAAAAAGTAACCGCAATACCATCGGCCCCTGAACCGTTATAGCCATAATAATCAAATTCAATTTCAATTTTATTTCCTGCACCAGGAAACTGATTAAGTAGTGTTGCTACGGTCGCAACCTGGCCAGAGTTATCGGTTAAACGAAGCCTACCATTGTCCACAATTCGAGGAACACCGAAGGAACCGTTACTACTCGAAGCAGACCAAGAAGAGCTCAGCCCACCAGGGCCCGAAAATGGATCTGAAATACAGTTTAATTTACATGATAGGCTGAAAGATGAAGTAGTGTCTGCGGTAATTGTTTCACCGTTAATATCTTGGACATTATTTACCGTCACAGAGTATTCTGTCAGATCATTCAATGAACTTGCTAAAGTGAGTAAGACTGTATTATTTGGCCCTCTTGTTGCGGAATTAATACTAATAACATTCGCAGATGGGTTTGTTATTTGATAATTACTAATTGTTTCAGCAGAAATTTGTTCGACATCCTCATTAAATACTAAAGTTACCTCTTGAAGTGATGCACAAGAACCACTTACCCCTTGAAGCTCCAAAGATACGGGAACCGAAATCGCTGTCGAAAAATATACTTCATTATCACCATCATTATCCGAAGACCAAATCCATTGAGCATTCGAATCCACCCCTGACCGGTTCCCCCACGGGCTCACCCCATTAACGCCATAAGCACTTGCAGCTTGATAATTATTCCACCCTGATGTGCTTACAGACCAATTGCTGGTATTGGTATTAAGAGTTGTTAAGCCATTAGAAAATGTATGGTCAGTGCCGCTCAGTTCAAAGTCACCCAAAAAGCCAGCCACGCCACCGACATCAGTTGCATAAATGTGCAAATAGTAATTTTGTCCAACGGTTAGATTTGCAGACAGGTTTTCTGTCGTCGGCCAGTTTGTTCCTGACGCAAGCAAGGTACCTTGCACTGAATCATCCGTAGAGATATAAGCGCTAAACGTGTTATCAACATTTAAACTTCCTGTTAAAGATGTCCCACTACTCCCTTCATTCAACGCCACTAAATGCCCAATAGCATCATCATTAGACTTCGAAGCTGTCGCTTGTTTATCTCCACTGGCTCCAGCCGATGTTTGGAGGACATAAGCCGCCATCGAAGATATACCGTTATTATTGTTATTCTCTTCTTCGTCATACGCCTCACTCATTCCCAAGCCTGGCGAAAACGATTGATCACCCGCCTCAAGGGTATAAAAAGCCACTAACATTGCATTCGCTGCTGTAGTTGTGACCGAAGGTGCTGTGATACTACTAAATAACATGCCGGTTTGGGAATTTTGCTGGTCAATCGGGTTGCTGGTATCAACACCACGAAATACTGACATGCCCACAACATAACGCCGATTACCATTTCCATCAAAATCCCAGGTATATGACGTTCCCGCATTACCGGCTGTCGCCACCCGATAATAAAGTGACTGTAAGACATTATCATCCCGATCCTGAGATGCTATCAACGTCCACCCGGAAGGGGTTGTCACACCATCACTACCACTTCGATTACGAATAGTGATCTGCACCAATAACACATCATCAGTTTGCACAGAAGCAGGTACGGTTAATGAAGCCTCATCATTATTACTATCGTCAGTCACCGACCCAATATAGCTAATAGCCGCATGTGCTGGGGTACTTAAAAACGCTAAAACTAAGATGCTTAGCATCAAACTCAAGGTCAGGTTTCTCATCGTATAAATCATTCGCTATGCGCCCTCACTTCAATAGAACGCTGCGCTTGTTCAAACCCAGAACCACAGGTCGCAGTACTAATAAATGTTCGATATTCAATACCCGCCACTGGATCACTAGAACATTGCAACACTGCGATACAATTATTGAGCCCTGGATTATCTCCCCCCGAATCGAAGTCAATATCCGCTAATGAGTTATCACAAGTTTCACCACCAACAAAAACGCGATTTAACGCGATTTGAGCGCCACTTTCCGCGGCATAAAAGGCGCGCATTGAATGGTAATCCTGAGCAAAACCCAAGTTGGAAGATTCGGTCAAGTCGCTCATGGCCACAACAATTAAAGCTAATATGACAATAATAAAAACAGTTGCCGGTAAGCCGATGCCTTTTTGCTTGTTTATCTTTAGATTATAGATATTCTGTTTAAGGTACATTTCGAACTTGCACCTCTTGATTAATCGCTTGTGTTGCGCCGTTTGCACCGGTCACATTAAAGGCCATATTAACGACGGCACTCCTTGATAACGTACCTGGTGAATAAGTAAAAGCCCCCATACTTAAACGGTTGCCCATCACTGTCTGACCACTTAAGCTAGCTACAGTTGTTGTTATTGAAGAATTAAAACCATATTCACTATAACGATAAAGAAAGTTACTATCAAAACAATACATCACCGGGTCTTGAACAATATACATTCGGTTTGTCGGGGAGTCAGTTAAGAATTGGTGATTGGCAGCTAGGTTAATCGTGATTCCTCCTGTCGCTACATTGGCAACAGTACTCACCACTAAAGCGTCACTAATTGTCCCTTGAGTACCTAGAGTATATAAACCGGTAATGGTATTTGGATAGATTGCTACCCGATCTTGGGTCGTGTTTACGCTATAACTAGAAAACGGCACCGCTTCAAAATTATTTGCGGCAGTTAAAGTCGGCACCGTAAGATAATCTGTTCCGGCGACGATCGGTACAAATTCGATACAACTACCATCAATACGGAGACTGTTAGGTAAGGCTTGGCGTAGCTCTCTGCTCACTTTTTCAGACACTATCCATCCAATGGTTGCTAGCTGTTGACGCTCAGCAATATCCGCCATACCTTGGGTGGAACGGCCAATAAAGTTAGTAATGCCCACACCAATAATGCCTATCAATACAATCGTGACCACCATCTCCACGAGGGTAAACCCCGCGTGCCTATTATGGAGATTAAGAGGCATTAGTAATTCCCCTTATAAGCTGAAAATGTCATTGGACTTTGACCAGGCGGTGTCACGATAACGGTAATTTTTTTGGCATTGTTATCAGCTGTTCCGCCTGTCGCCCCAACGGTATCACCATCACACGTTACCTCGACAGTCACTCGATATAAAGCGTAAGAAGCATCGATAGAATTAGTTAAGTTTTCAGGTGGCAAGTCATCTGTGCCATTGTAATCATCGACATCATCATATGTTTCCCTCGTTTCTCCATCACTATTGAGAGATGAGCAAAGCGGTGCCGGTACGGCAGGAATGCCTCCGATAGGTGTTGATTCATCATATTTTTTAGCCAGAATTTCATCTAAATATAATTGCCCTAACTTAAGCGCTTTATTCCGCCAAAGCGGGTCGGCACTATGGCTCATCGATAAACTAAAGGAGTTCATCATCGCCACCATGGCTATTGACAGCACTACGATGGAGATGACCAGTTCCACTAAGGTCACTCCTTGTTGTTTTATAAAGCTGTTGCTGAATTTCATGGACAAGCCACCTGACTTTCATACACATAGCCTGACGCAGAAAAGCAAACACGAAAGGTATTCGCCCCCACAAAATGTACAGAATGATTCGCACCATCACTCAAGCTTGCATTACTATTCCAAGTAAAAGTCTGTGAAGCACCTGCGCCAATCGTGGTGCCATCGATGATTAAGCTTCCACCCGAGGCATCTTGTGTCACAGGGTTTAGCTCAAAAACAATATCGGGGTCAGAAGGGTTGATTTTTGTGAGTCGAAAAGTCCAGAGATTGTTGCCACCAACAAGTTCAACACCAACAGACAGACTAACCGGATCACTCATAGCACTCATGCCCATTGCCACTTGTTGGGCTAACAGGCCACTTGAGATCAGCTGGTCTTTGGCAATAAAGCCCGCAAAACCATCACGGGAAGAATACAGGCTCGTGGCACCGTAACTAAGAATACCGATCAATACGATCACCATCACTAGCTCGATTAAAGTAAAACCTGATTGTGATTTAAAGGGATTTTTCATAATGGTTCAAAAACAGAAAAAGCGCCCGAAAGCGCTTTTAACAAGATTTTAGCTTGCGCTAGCAACTACCGTCGGCAATCGCTACATCGAATGTAGCGGTTAATGGCGCGGTATTATCAGTCGCCGCATTAGCTGATGTATACGTTACCGTGCAACCTGCCTGAATAGTAAATACAACCGAAGCGGCCCCAGCAGTACCGCCACCACTCAATGCATAATCAGCTGTATCAATTTGCGCGGCCAATTGTATGCCCGCAGCATTTGCAGTAGGGTAGCCATTAACCATGGTAATAGCCTGACCTTCAAGTGTAACCGTCGTCCCTAGTCCGCCACCTGTAACTAGTTGATCAGCATGTGTAATAGACGATGCTGATTTTATCGCTCCAGCCAAACCGTTCAATGAAGCCACTCGCGCTTCAGACCCTAAATCCGCAAACCGTGGTAATGCAAAGGCAGACAAAATTCCCAAAATAACGATAACCATTACCAATTCAATAAGTGTAAAACCTGCTTGACGCTTCATTTCTTAACTCCTGACATGTATTTTTCGCTCTTTAAAGCGAGGTATTAAATCGTAATTTATATAAATAAAACCACTTATAGACAACTTGGTGCGTCAACGTTTTACTGTTCAATGCGCCCTACACAGGTTTGTATTTCATAACAATTAACTTTAACTATAGACCTTAAGTACTAAGTTAAAATGGTAAAAATGTGTGTTTTTGTATCAAATAAATTCATTCCTGTTAAAGCGATCAACAGGAATGTTACGGTGATAGTTCGGTGTGCACATCACCAGTATTTGGGTCATATTCAATACGATGTCCATCTGCCGTTGCCTGGTAGGTATAGCGACAGTCGCCCGCGACCAATGTCGTTAAATAATCTTCGCCTGTCGTGGTTGAGGTGGTTAACGAACTTGTTGTCATTAATGCCCCCCAAACATCATTACACTCTGCTGTCGTCATTCCTGATGGATTGGTATTTCCACTTACACCGGTGGGCCAGCCATCGACACTCACATCAATCACATTATCCGGTTCACCATAACCCGGCAGGTCAGTCACCGCCGTATGTACCCCATTCGCTAGCCATTGCGAACGCACTAGCGTAACTGCTGCAGCGTAACCACCACCGGCAGCTTCGACACTAGAGCTATGTGCGCTGTCAGAAAGCTCAGCAAATTTTGGCAAAGCAACGGCTGACAGAATGGCCAAAATGGCAATCACCACCACCAATTCTATCAATGTAAATCCTTTATTTGTCTTCATGACAACCTCTTCAACATTTAATACTCTGAAAGCGCTGTATAAAAATGGTGCGCGGAGCACACCCTATAATTTTTTTATACCACGTTTCGCTTATCGCCTATTTGTTGGCGATTCACTTCGTTCATCACCAACCTACAAAATTATTTCAACCAAACGTAGGTTGGGGTGAGTGCAACGAACCCCAACAAGTCAATTCACCTAGATATTCAAATTTTTTTCGATGGTGAATTTCTTTTGATCTATTCTTTAGTTTTTGCCTTCGACCTGTTTTAACCTTAGACCTTTGGCAGTTAAATTACCCTTCTCTTTAGACAATAGTGCAACTACCTTAAACTGCAACCATTTCGACTCAGTTTTACTTTTATACGCGATGACTTTCCGCTCAGGATCGTACACCCAGTTACCTTCCTGTCCCGTTACAGACTCCAGTCTCATTTCGCCTAAATAATGGCTCGTGCCTGACTCCATCCAAGTCATAGGATTTAAGCCTTCAAAGCGGTAAGCTTGATTCATTTGATCTTTCGCGACGAGAAGCCCTTCTTGCAATAATACGGCTGAACGTAATTCCGCTAAACGAAACTCAAACTGCTTTCGCTCTACATTCTCAACTTCCTGCTCTAATTTTGACGTTACGATATACATCAAAATCGCGATTAACATAGCCGTAACCGCCACAATAAAATATCGATGACTTAAGCTCTGTTCAGATAGCGATAATCCCGCGTATTTCATAGCTACTTACCCATCGCAGCACTACCCAGATCCCAAATAGGTAAAAACACTCCAAGTGCAAGCACCAACACAATACCGCCCATCGCGACAATCAAAATCGGTTCAATGGCTTCTGACAAGCGTGATAAGGAATAATCTGCTTCTTCATCATAAAAATCAGCCACTTCGTTAAGTAGACTATCAATCGAACCCGTTTCTTCACCGACTGCAATCATCTGTAATACCAAAGGCGTGAAAATTTCGGTCGCGCGCGCCGTTCGAAGCAAACTATCGCCTCGCTCGATGCCAATTTTCATATCCAAGATACGCCCTGCTATAAATTTATTACCAACCGACTCTGCGGCAATCGCGAGCGCATGCGTAATCGGCATACCTGCGGCTAACATCATTGCGAAATTACGGGTAAATCTTGATAAGGCGATTTGCTCAAATAAAATCCCGACAATGGGAAACGTGAGTTTTTTCTTATCCCACTTATAATTACCTTTTTCGGTTTTTACCCAGTGTTTGAAACCATAAACGGCTGCGACAAATAACCCAATCATCAGCCACCAGTAGTCTAAACAGAAGTTCGATGTCGCAACCAATACCTGTGTGGGTAAAGGTAGTTCTGCCCCAAACTTTGCAAATACACTGGCAAATTTTGGTATCACAAATAAATTCACAATGAATAATGCCGCCATAATGGCGCTAATCACCATTTTGGGATAACCCGTCGCCTTCTTAATCCTTTTTCGCGTATTTCGTTCCAACTCCAAACTTTCGCTTAAACGCTTAAACGCGGTTTCAAGTTGCCCGGTATTTTCACCTACATGAATCATACTAATAAATAATTCAGAAAATACATCAGGATAAATTTGCATCGATGAGGCCAGGTTAATACCTGACTCCAAACGTTTCGCTACATCACCCAGTGTTTCACGTAAAAGTTCTGAACTCGTAGAGTCTGCCAGACCTTTCATGGCACGAATAATCGGAATACCCGCACGCGTTAAGGCGCTCATCTGGCGACAAAATATAATCAATTCATCTAGGTTAACTTTAGGTTTAAATATTTGGATATTAATCTGGCTAATATTTTTTTCTGAGCCCTGAACCTCCGTAATTTTAATCGGCGTCACACCTCGACGAGATAGCTCACTAACCGCCGCATTTTGTGACGCGACTTCCAGCTCGCCAGTGACAGCACCGCCTTTTGCATCCCTCCCCTGAAATTGGAACTTGGCCATGTTATTCCTCAAAATCCAATTCAAAGTCATCCTCAAAATCACCGGCATCTTCCAAGGTTGCCGAGACCCTAAATACCTCATCAAGCGAAGTTGTACCCGAAATGGCGAAGTCTAAAGCACACAATTCCAAGGGTTTGTAATAAGCACTTTCTTTTGCTGCTGCCGCAAAACCATCCGCATCCGCACGCCTTAAGCTGCTGAGTGTTTTATCATCCATCTCTAACCATTCATAAATACCAATACGACCCTTATAACCGGTATTACTGCATTGGTAACAACCTGTCCCGCGTGTAAAGGTATCAGGAAGCGTCTTAACATCAGAATTAGCGACCATACTTGCGAGCCAAATTTTTTCTTGCTCCGTTGGATGATATTCCGCAGTACAATCCTGACAAATCCGTCGAATCAGGCGCTGTGCCATCACCCCCTGTAAAGAACTTGCAACCAAATAAGGCTCCGCCCCCATATCAATCAGGCGCATGGCACTACCAATGGCATCATTGGTGTGTAAGGTAGACATCACCAAATGCCCCGTCATCGCAGCCCGTAAGCCAATCTCCGCGGTCTCCTGGTCACGCATTTCCCCAACCAACACAATATCCGGATCTTGTCTCAAACAAGCACGCAACACGCTTGAAAACGTTAAACCCACTTTTGGATTTACCTGCACTTGCGTAATTCGGGGCAAGCGGTATTCCACAGGATCTTCAGCGGTTATAATTTTGACCTGAGGTTTATTTAACTCACTTAAAGCGCCATATAAGGTTGTGGTTTTACCACTCCCCGTCGGCCCTGTGACCAAAATCAAACCGTGAGGCCGGGTAATGGCTACTTTAAAGCGACTTAAAATTTTAGGTGGCATACCGATATTTTGTAACGAAAGCATCCCTTCCGTTTGGTCCAATAAACGCATAACAACCGACTCACCATATTGCGTCGGCATGGTCGATAAACGAACATCAATTGATTTTGCTTTGACACGAATATTGAAACGGCCATCTTGAGGGATACGCTTTTCAGAGATATTTAAACCGGACATCAACTTTAAACGCAATACCAGCGCGGAGCTAATACGAGTTTCGTTCATCACATGCTCTTGCAATACACCATCAATGCGTTGGCGAATGCGTACTACTTTTTCATCTGGCTCAATATGAATATCCGAGGCACGCGCCTGCACCGCATCTTCAAAAATAGATTGTAGTAGTTTTACGACCGGTGCATCACTGTCATCCCCCGTCGCGGTCAATTCCGCTAAATCGAAGCCATCATCCGCTAACTCTTCATTTAACTCTTCAGCAAGGTTTGAAATTTCATCGGTGCGTCGATAAACCAAATCTAAGGTATTGAGCAGCTCACTCTCTCGAACAACCGCTTGACGAATAGGCTGATTCACCACTCGCGATATTTCATCAAATGCCATCAAATCCATCGGATCAGCCATTCCGACCAATAACTCGCCTTGCTGTTGATCTAAGACTAATGCCCGGAAACGTCTTGCCTGGCTTTCAGGCAACTTTTTGATTAAGTCTTGGTTAAATTGATAGTTGCGTAGTTGTACAAAAGGAATTTCTAACTGTCGCGATAGCAGGTTTAACAGGCTATCTTCATCCACATAGCCCAAATCAATTAACGCAGCACCGAGCTTTCTGCCCGTTTTTTTCTGTTCAGACAAGGCCGTCATTAATTGATCTTCAGTAATGATCCCATTCTGGATCAATAAATCGCCTATACGAATTTTTTTCTTTGGTTCTGACATTAGTATCTCATGTATATTTTTTTCTTAAGCACTCAACGTTAGGTGCCTGCCACTGCTAATAAGCTTAGTCTATTTTCAATATATTCGAATAGTTCCGGACTTAAATCAGGCATTTCCAAGGCCTGTTTATAAGCGTTAACGGCGTCCTTATATTGCTTTGAACTATCAAGCGCGATCGCTAAGCCAGCCCACCAATTGGCTGACTCATTGTCATATTCAAGTAAACGGGCATAGGTTTCGGCAGCCTTCGCCGAAAAACCAAAGCGCTGATAATAGGCGGCAAGTAATGCGTAATACTCAGGATAGCTGTGTAATTCCGGTAAGCGTTCGCGCAAGGTATAAAGCGCCAGATTGTGTTCACCTTGCGCAACATACCAACGGGCTTTTAGTTGACGAAGCTCAGGACTATGGTCTACTTGAGTTGTGACTAAAACATCTCCGGCTTCAGCAATTCGCTCATCCTGCAAGAGATAACTAATTAATACTGTGCGGCTTTCTTGGTCAACCGCTTGAGTCGCCATAAACTCGTAAAGTGAGCGATAGGCTTTTCTCGACTCACCCGCTTTAAATAATTTACGGGATAAATCCGCCATATTCTGATCACGCTTTTGAGGCGACACTACTGACTTACGTCTAACGATGGGTTTGGTTGAAAGTGTTTTAGGTTTAGATGTCGTATTAGCCCGTGTGATGACTTTGCCCATTGAAGCCTTTTTATCAATAACATCAGATTGCTGAATATTAGTAATATGAGGTTTGGCTGCCGCTATTTTAGGCTTTGATGCTTTTGCTTTAGAAATTGGTGCTTTAACTTGAATCGTTGCTGCCTTTGTTTGTTTCTTCTCCACAATACCTTCTGCTACCACATTAGGCTTCACTACTTGTGCAACAGAGGGCTTTTTCAGCGTTAGCTGTCTCGAAGCTGGCTCTAGTTTCGTTTCTGCCGAGCCGACATTCGTTAATCGTTCAGGGTCAGATTCAGGCGTCATCATAATGTCGCTATCACGAAGCAGTAAACCACCGACTCCAACACCCACCGCCAGCAATAACACAGCCAGAGCGATCAGGTATTTCTTCACGGTCGAGGATTTTTCCTCAATCAAACTTCCATTTGCAGATACGGTTTCAAGCTCACTTCGGTCAGGCGCTTTACGCTGCTCCAGGTCACGTAGCATATCGTTAATGACACTCATATCATTAAGCCTATGTTAGGCATGTTCACACTCTGCATTCCAATACCGCTCACACCGATAGCAACAAATACAACAACAGCAGATAACTGCCAAGTAAAACGCTGCCAAAGCGGTACATGAATACTCTCAGTATCACGAATTGCAGCCACCATGTGCTTACTTTTTACGATTTTGGAGCCCTTACCATAGGCCGACATAAGCGCTTTATGGCATAAAATATTCACTAATCTCGGAACACCTTTTGAGGCACGTGTTAACTGGGTAATCGCTTTCGCTTCAAATAAACGTCCACCTGTATATCCGGCCAACAATATACGATGCGAAATATACTGTTCAATATCTTGCCGACCTAAAGGCTGAATACAGTGTTGAAACGTAATGCGTTGTTGAAGTTGCCGTAAATGCTTTTTCTGTAGCATCAGATCCAGCTCAGGTTGCCCAAACAGAACGACTTGAAGTAATTTCTCAGATTCTGTTTCCAGATTCGTCAGTAAACGAAGGGCTTCGATCGTTTCATCCGGCATCGATTGCGCCTCATCTATGATTAACACCACCTGCTTACCATTTTTTGCAAATTGAATGAGGCACTCATTAATTCGTTGCAAAGCCAGCACGTGTTTTTCACCCGTCACATCCTGATTAAAATAACCATCAATTTGACTAAAAATAGCGTGCAAATTTTCTTCTTTCTTCTCGCGTTCCCGATCTAATTGCCGCGCACGTTTTTGACATGCCGCTAATTCGCCCGTGAGTTCATCGGCCAAAACACAATAGAGTGATTCCGCTGAAAAATGAGGGTTTGGGATATAAGCGGTGATATAGCTTTCATCCAGAGCATTTAATAACTTTCGGCATAGAAGTGTTTTTCCGGTCCCTACTTCGCCAGAAATTTTAATAAAGCCTTCTTTATTTTGAAGTGCGACCAACAACATCTCCAACCCTTGCTGATGGGTTTCAGACTTCAAGAAGAAATGTGTATTTGGCGTCAGCGTAAATGGCGCTTCTTTCAACCCAAAATATGATTCATACATCAGCGGCTCGACTCACTCTTTACCTTCACATACTTGATGTTTCATCGTCGTAAAAGCTAGTTTCTGTCGCCTCAGCCATTTCATCTCTGAATTCGCGAAAACGTTTCTGGCTTGCGCGCATATCATCATTGAAGGTATTGGCATTCGTAATTGTAGGTCGAAGCAAAATCACTAATTCAGTTTTTTCAGTTGTGCTCCCTTTCTGCTTAAACAGCTCCCCTAGTAATGGAATTTCACCCAAAAATGGTACCGAGGCGTTGTTGTCTACACTGTTATTTTGAATCAAGCCACCAATCACCACAATTTGTCCATCCTCAGCCGCAATCACACTATCCGACTCACGAATCCTCGAGAACGCTAACGGTAGGCTGACATCCTCCCCGCTAATGGTGATGATTTTCTCCTGATCCTCTACCTTGCTAATCGTCGGGTGTACATGTAAAACGATTTTTCCATCTTCACTTATCTGAGGTGTCACATCCAAAGCTATGCCAGAAAAGAACGGTGTAAGGTCAATATCGGTTGAATTTGAATTTGAGTCATTATTTGATTCAAAATCGATATCCGTCACAAAGTATTCATCCGTCCCGACTTTTATCACCGCCTTCTGGTTATTCACCGTTGCAATACGAGGACTAGAAAGCACCTGCACATTGCCCTGAGTACCTAATAAATTGATCGTGGTATTAAAATTTCCTATTTTAACCGTCGAGGCAAATACACCACCGGCACTGCCAGAAATAATTTCTCTTGAAAGTTGTGCTAGATTAATGCCGTTATCAGGATTACCACTTGAGTCAAGTGAACTACTTGCTTCAGAGAAATTCCAATCAATTCCTTGCTGGTAACTATCGCTCAAGGTTACTTCTAGGATTTTTGCTTCAATGATCACTTGTCGCTGTAAAATCAGCTCAGCACTTTTTAAGTAATTTTTAACTGATGCTAGCCCTTTGGAATCTGCTTTAACCACCACCACGCCTGCACTAGGGGTAACGACGACAGTTTTCCCGGCTTCATCGCCTACAATTAAATTGAGCGTTTTCTCTAAGTTTTGCCAAAAATTATTTTCATTCTGAGTGTTTATCTTCGTGCCAGTTCCACCAGAAGACTGGTTAGAACTAGAGCTGTCACTCGAACTTCCATCTGAATCATTACTCGACGATGAATCGCTTCCACCCGCAGTAATTTGCCCGGAACTGACACGTGTTTCCGAACCACCTGTTCGTTTAATATTTAAATAGTTAATTTCAAATATTTCTGTACGTAAGCCTAGAGGGAATATCTTAATTAACCGGCCTTTTCTTTCAAATTCATAGCCATACATATCACGCGCAATTTCTAATACCTCAGTAACGCTAACATCCTTTAGTTGTAAGCTAATGGTGCCCGCTACATCAGGGTGCACAACAATATTCAACTTAGTTCCTTCGACTAGTCCCGCAAAAAAATCTGCCGCTGGTAGCTCATTTACACCGATATCAAAACGGGGAATTTTATTTCTTTTACGTTTTTTGGGCGTTCGATCAGGCATCATCGAAGGCGTTAAAGCGTTCACCACATTATCAGGTACTGCAGGAAGAGGGGCTTGCGAAATTAAAGCTTGATCCAAAGTATCATTAATCTGTTCAATGCTACTTGTATTATTTGCCTGAGGAGACTGAAGCAACGCATTCTGATGGGCACACGAACTTAACAAGATCCCCCCCAGTAAAATCATTGCGCTTTTTGTTAGACTGCTAGCCATGCTTACGCTCATTTTGTTTTAACTACCTTCAAATTTTTAATCAGTCTTTCAAACAGAAAGATCTGGCATTCATGTCGATGTTGCAAGTGTAGATGTTCATTTTCGAATGCTACCGCCTTTATTTAAGTGCAGTGTTCTACGCTTGCCATCAACTAAAATCATTACTGTATTTTGATTAATCTTTATTACTTTAGCGCCTGAAACAATTCCACCTTCGGTCACTTTTTTACCATTAATAATCGCATTCGTACGCTGTGGGGTCTTCAGTATATAGTTCAAGGTAAAGTGTTTTTGCTTCGCTTTAGGCCCACTTGCTTTATTCCAATTATGTGGCCGAGTTGGATCATTTAACACCTCACCGTTTGGTAATTTATACTGTCCCGCGGCATAAACCGCATCGCATAAGATAAAACCAAGCAATATACTGGCAACAACAGACTTAACATTTTTTAATTTAATAGAGGTCTGTTTAAACACCAATCCAATCCTCTTCCAAACTCAGGGTGCTGATTTGTATGGTAATTTCAGCTTTCGGGTATTTTCCTACCTTATAATCTAAAGCCTGCCAATAAAACCCTTTCATATGTTCCAGATGCTGTAAAAACGCTAAAGCTTGAAAATACTCCCCTGAGAGCACCATCTCAAAGCCATGCGCAAAAAGCACCGTTTGCTGCTCTGCCTGAGCGCTATCCCCAGATTTAGTTTGAGTCGCCATCGACTGAATTTGAAGCGGCTCAACAGGTAAGTTTTTAGCACTGAGTAAACGAAGGCCTTTATAGTCAGCCAAAACATTACGCATCAAGTCGGCCATTTTTTCAGGTGCAACCAGATTACTCAAACGACTCTCAATTTCAGCAGTTAACTCCGCCATCTCTATTTGCAAAGACTTTTTCTTCGCTCTTAATGGTGCATTTGGATCATTTGAAAGCAACCCCGTTAATACTGATAATCGATCAGATTTTGTAACGATTTGTTGCCCTAGCCCAGCTATTTTTATCGTATTTTGCTTTTGCTTCTTTTCATAAGGCAGAAAAACTATCTGCGACCAAATAAAGAGAACAGCCACAACCGATACGGCAGCCAGAATACCGCGCTCACGCAGGCTCAGTTCTGCCGTTTTCTCTCGAAGCGAGTGCCATTTTTCTAAATTCACGGCAGTAACTCCTGTGCAAAATTCACGCGCTGCTTCATGTTTTCAGCCATTTGAGTACTTTCAGATAAACTCATTGCATTGGCATCTTCCAGAATCAGCATCTCATTTGATTGTGACGCTTGTGAACGAAGACTAAAATCTAAACGGTTGGGCCTGTCAGGATCAGCATCAAGATTAAACAAGGTAAACGTCCGCCCAACAAAACCATCTTCCTTACGTAAATTTTGTAAATAGGCAGGCACAGCATTGGCATTAAGCGTTGTGCCTTCAATGGTCATATTTTTGCCTGATGCCCCAACTTGAATGCCGGTTAACCACAAACCTTCGGCTTTTTGCCGCGCTAATGATAATAGAATATTTGAAAATCCTTCATCATCTTTTACCACTACGCTATCGAGTACCTCAATCATTTGACGCCGCGCACTCAGTTTTGAACTTAAGCGCTGATTAGCAGCCATCAAAGAATCGTCTTGACGCAACAGTTTTGCTTTTTCCTCTAGTACCACTAGCTGACTTGCCAACTTATCAATCCGTACTTGTTCCTTCTGAATACGTTTGTCAGACTTCGCTAAACTTGCATTCAAAAATAGCGTCGAGACAACCACAATCACAATGGAACTTACCGCTATCAATAAAATTTGTTCTAACGATAAAACGACTTTTTGCGGACGAAAAGCGTCGGTATAAAGATTAACCTGCTGCATTATCCTTCCACCTCACGAATAGCACAGGCAATAGCCGCAAAGCTATTAATCTCATTGCGTTCAGTGGCTTGCTCTTTACCATAGCAACTCGCTAAATCAAGCCAAGCAACATCGGCAGCGATACTTCCACCCAACATATTCGCAAGTGGCACATTTGAATCAGGACCGATTAATGAAATTGTTCGTGGTGGAACCTGTCCCATCTGACTTTCAAAATAATCAAAAGATCGTTGAATTTCTAACGCAAGGTTTTGAATCACTGAATCCTGCTGAGAAGGTTCATTCAATGCTTGAAGCGAAAAATCAAAATGACGAGACAAGTACAAATCGCCATTTTTTACTAGTACCATGATGCCCGCACCATTTCTTAAATAGAGAATTGCTTGGGCTTTATGCTCATCATCTGAAAGCCGCATTGCGACATTGCGTAAGGCAAGGTCAACGATATCAATACTATCTAGCTCTAGGCCCGACGCTGAAACCAGCTTTAAAGCTTCCTTAATAATGGCAGACCGACACACCACAACATTTAACTGTTCAGGCCGACCTCTTAAAGCATCACTTGGAAAGTCATAAACATCGGTTACCGCATCATCCAAATCAAAGTCCAGCATATCTTTAACACGCCATCGAGCCGCGTCTGACAGTTCACTTTCTTCTACCTTCGGTTTTTCAATCGGGTAAGTTTGATACTGCTTCGAAGGTAATACGAGATTACACAACAATCCTTTTGCATTCAGGTCAGTAACAAGCTGAGTAAGTACCTCGACTCTTTCGGCCGCCTTACATTCCTGGAATTTGCTTTCAGCAATATAAAGTTGACCTTTATCATCAGGCACAGCAAGTGCTACCGCGATGCCATCGGCCCTTACCTCAAGCCCAACACGACCTGCCTTGGACTTTGAACTCAATTTTAACCATCGAAAAAATGAAGACAATCTAAACCCTTTTACTACACCGTAGCGCTTTACCATGAAGTCGCTATTAACATTTAACATCACAGGCTAATCGATAGCGCGATATGCCGAACCAAACATCAAGAGACATTTATCGACAAAAGTTAATTCTATTCATCAGGTTAGTTCACTAAGTCACTGTTTGCAAAAACATTCGATATTTAGCTTATGAAAACTGCCTCCTTTACATGATTCTCTATTTCTAATTAATGCGATTCTTTAAACCATGTATGATCAAAACCGTATAAACGATATAAAAACCTTTACTATGCATTGTTTGTACTCAAGTACTCTTTAAGTTCTTGCATGCTTTCGATGTAACTCATGTAAGTGACAGTAACTGTCATAGATTATCTGTAGTGCTTTCATACACCCCCACCAAACCTTCCTAATTAAACGCACCTACCAGTTGCCTTAACAAGGTAATCGATCTCCTTTTTGCAGCCAATTCATGGAAGGCTAAGGGCCAATTTGTCTCTATAGTGAACTAGGAATTTACAAATAACTGGGACGTGATAATTAGGCATGAATGGTTTCACTATCCACCCCGATGCACCAGCTGCTCTACCTTTAACTTTAAGCTCAGCTAGATTTTCTGCTGTTAAAACTAAAATAGGCGTGTCTTTATAAGAGGGCAGTTTTCTTAAATGGCTTACTAGCGTTAGGCCATCCATAACCGGCATATTCATATCAGTAATAACAAGGTCATGATCATTTTTTCGGGCAGTATTTAGCGCATCTTTTCCGTTACAGGTTACAGATACGCTAAAACCTACTTTTTTTAAAGAATCGGTTATGGCTTGTCGAATAACTTTAGAGTCGTCAACTACTAGGATTGATTTCATTACGCAAACTCCTTCTGCGAATAACATTTCTGGAAATTATCGAACTGAGTATAGGTTAAAATATAGGTGGCGCAATAATTTCGATTCGATTTGTCAGGGGTGTGGTTAAGTAAAACCTTTAGAAAATGTACTGGCCAAAGTTGTAAGTTTCAGGACTTCAAGGGGCTAAAATTTAACAACCAATAACGTTAAAAGATACTGATAAAGTTTAATGACCTAGTGGCAACGGTGTGAGAGTTGGAATCTTAAGTCCACTAATCATAGTGTATAGACGAAAAATGTGACAAAAAAGAATAACCCAGCTTTGGTGCTGGGTTCAGAGATGGTTCAAGTTTTAACTTTACATAGACAAATAAAAAAGCCCCTATTATCAGGGGCTTTTTTATAATTCTTTACGCTTAATATTTCAGGTAACTCCTAGAATGGAATATCATCATCAAAGTCATCCGCAGGAGCCATGCTTGGCGATGGTTGTTGTGGCGCTGATTGTTGTGGCGCTTGCTGCTGATAACCACCTTGCTGCGGTGCTTGCTGAGGCGCCTGCTGCTGATAACCACCCTGCTGCGGCGCTTGTTGAGGTGCTTGCTGCTGATAACCACCCTGCTGCGGCGCTTGTTGAGGCGCTTGCTGCTGATAACCACCTTGCTGCTGCGGCGCTTGTTGAGGTGCTTGCTGCTGATAACCACCTTGCTGAGACATTTGGTCTGAGTTTCCGCCCTTTCCATCTAACATTTGCATTTCAAAACCACGAATTTCAGTGGTATATCGATCTGCGCCGCTTTGGTCTTGCCATTTACGTGTTTGTAGCTTGCCTTCAATGAATACTTTAGAACCTTTTTTCAGGTAAAGCTGGCAGATTTCAGCGATTTTTCCACTAAACACAACCCGGTGCCACTCAGTTTTTGGCACCATTTGGCCTGTTGTTTTATCTTTGTAACTTTCGTCTGTTGCAATACTCAAATTTGCAAAAGTCGTGTTGGGGGTTACTTTAACATCAGGATCATTACCCAAGTTACCGATTAAGATTACTTTGTTTATACCTCTAGCCATGCTTATCACCTTTAAATGCTTCGCCCACATTGGGCAAAGTGTCTGTTTGAAATTGAATATTTTTGTACTGTTTTTTCAGCGGATAGCGATTCTCTCATGAAAGCATTTTTATGCCAATGAAAAAGAATTTGAATTAGCCTATAGCTGTTTACTAAAACTCGATAATTCCCTGAGCGGGTTGATCAATCATCGATTTCACTAAAGCACTGTCGGACATTCCTTTATATTGTTCTGTCAAACGATCAATGTCTTCCAATAAGCCCTTACAGTCTTTACCACTATCCTCGCATTTTTCCAACCAATCTTGCTTAACCTCAGTAAAGGCAGAGGTCCAGACCAGACGTTCTTCCGGCGTAAGCAAAATCACTTCAACACCTTTTTCTTTATACATTTCAAGCGCCTGATTAGAAAAAACCACATTTTTATCTACTAAGCCAAGCATAAGGTTTTGCTGGGCGTCATACACAGCTTGCTTCAACGGCGCTGCCAGCTTTTTAAAGCTGCGTTTATTGATACATGTTTCAATGGTCGCGGTAGAGATATTAATGTCAGTATAATATCTTGCTTGCTCATAAATTTTAAATGGCATAAACCCCATATCTGACCAAATAACCGCGTCAATCACCCCTTGCTGTAAGGCGGTATACACTTCGGGAAAAGGCAATATCACCTCTTCATACCCCATTACGTTGGCAGCATTTGAAGGACGCATAAATGAGGCGATTTTTTTTCCTTTTAAATCTTCCGGCTTCCTTACTGGTGTTTTACTCATTAACGTTAAAGGTTTCATCGGGAAAATATGCCCTAAATGCACGCCGCGCTTTTCAAATTCAGGGGATAAATATTTAGGCGCTAACTCAGTAATAATTTTCGCCGTTAGGTAAGGGTTATCTGGCGCGACCGTACTCACACTAAACGCTTGCGTGAGTTCAAATCCTTTCGACTCATACAATGAATAACACGTTCCCTCATCAGCAATACCCGCACGAATCGCCTTAACGCCGCCTTTAACGCCATAAAGTGTGCCACCACCATATTGCTTAATAATTATCCCCTTATTCGTTGCGATATTTAACCAATCAAAACCTTTTTGCCAAACAGCTGGCAATAATGAAACCGGTGGCGCAGGGTGAGCAAACTTCCATTGCACTGGCTTACCTTGATATGGATATTGAATATGGGGGTCTGATAACGAATTATTGATCAGTGTAGTAGGGCTAGGTGTTTCGGCCTGTACTACGGCAGATAGCCATAATAATGTGACAAGAAGTAAGCTTTTAGTATTTTTCATGATGGAGCCATTAATTTAATTTTGTACAACATGGTATTCATTTAATAACAGATGAATATAACCTAAATAAACTAAAACATAATACTGGTCGAAAATGAATCGACCTGCAAGAGCTGTCTGAAAAACCGAGCACAACACCTCACTTTTTCTACCCTAAACCATTATCCAAAATAATACCTATAAGTCCTCGCTCCAAAGTGTAAAATAAAACGTCGCGCCCTTGCCTACTTCAGCCTCCGCCCAAATTTTTCCATAATGTTTATTAATAATTCGTTTAACCGTATCCAAGCCAACCCCTGTTCCCGGAAACTCGTGTTCTAAGTGCAAACGTTTGAAGGTGATGAAGAGGTTATTCGCATGTTTCATATCAAAACCAGCGCCATTATCTTTTACAAAATAAACCGTCTTACCCTCCATCCGCTTAACACCAAACTCGACTTCAGCCTGATCCACTTTAGAGGAATATTTCCAGGCATTATTCAGCAGGTTTTCCATCAATGAGTTGAACATGCGCTCATCACCCGGCACCACAATCACTTCTGCACACTTAAACAATACCGGCTTAGCTGATTTATTGTGACGCAATTTTTCTTTATTCTGTACACCTGCAATTAATTGAGCCATTTCAACTAGGTTAACCGGTTTTAAATCAATTTCAGCACTTTGTACACGCGACAGCTCTAATAGCCCGCTAATTAGCTCAGTCATTTTATTGGAACTGTCGATTATTCTGTTCAATAAACTGATACCCGACTGATCTAAAGTTTCAGTATAATCCTCCAACAATATTTCACTAAATCCTTTAATACTACGCAAAGGTGCTCGTAAGTCATGCGATACAGCGTAACTAAAGGAAGCCAATTCTTCATTGATGGTTAGCAAATCAAAATTTGATGCTTCTAAGGCCTGTGTACGTGAGACAACCTTCTTTTCTAAGGTTTTATTCAAGCGTTCTGATTTACCAAACAAACGCGCATTTTCAAATGAAATAGTCGACTGTGAAAGTAACATTTCAATAATACGTAGATGGTATTCAGTGAAATTAAGATTATAAGAACAACAATCTAAATAGAGCACACCAATCGTTTTATCTCGAGAAATAACCGGCATACAAAGCATCGCTTTTGGCTGATAAGTTTGAAAATAAGGATCTGTTTGTATGAAATGCTTGTCCTGCTCCGCAACATCATCCTGCTGCGCTAAGTTGAACGTCGCACCACTTTGAAAAACATAATTAACCACAGCAATCGGCATATCCGTACATTCAAGCAATTTTTTCGAGTTTGTAATTTCATCACGGCCCGTTATTCGGGCTTCTACAACTTGACCATGGCGAGCATTCATCACCAGAGCAACCGTTTCAGCCTTGGTAATTTGAAGCACCAAACGTAAACTTTTGAGCATAAGTTGACGCAAATCCAGCTCACTCGAAATTTGCTGCGCTGCCCGCATAATCGAATCAAAACGCTTGCCGGTTAATTTATCCGACAGGAAAACTGACCTTGAGCTTGAACTCGAATTTGCGTTAAGGCTACCACTATATTCACTTACACTACCGTTACGAGAAGCGTCTACCAATGCGTTTTCATTGGCAAATAAAACCTGCTCCCCCACCAATAAGTCCGCATATTTTTGCTGAAGCATCGTATATTTTAGTTCACAACCCCATTGCTGGTAGGCATAGACCGCTTGCTGAGCATAGCGTTTAGCTGCCGTATCAAAACCTTGCGCTAACCAATAGTCTGCACACCGCTCATATGCAAACGCTTGATATTGGAGGTACCCCCCCTGTTTGGTACTATCAATTGCTTGATCGTATAATGACAAAACCAATGACATTTCTACATTAGTGGCCCGATTTTGTTCTGCTTTTAACAACAATAGCTTATGCTCAAAGTTTTCTGGGCAAAGCTTCGTTAACGTTTCAAGCTCTTCCATAGAACTTCCAATATAAGCACAAAGTTCTTCCTGCTCTTTTTCGGAGCTTAGTGGGTATTTTTGACATGCCAACAATGCCGCTAAAAAACGATGCTCCAAAGGCGTAATAAAGCCACTCATTAACTCTACTGTGAGCTCAGCTGTTTTCACTGCCAGCCAAGCTTGTTCAAGTTGGCCACTCCAAAAAAACCATTGTATTTGAAGGTGTTCAATAAAGGATTTTAAAATGCAAGATTGGATCAACGTCCACTCAGCAGGAGGAAAGTTATTTTTTTCAAAAGGATTCGGTAACTGTTTTTCTTTTCGATGAGGGGCCATTAAGCCTTCAAGTAAATAAGCATAATAGCGAGCCCCTGATATCGAAACCTGATATTTTCTCATTATTCCTTTTAGTTGATCTAAGCGCATTGAAAGCTTTTCAAGTGGCAACCCTACGACAAAATAGTTAACAATTGAATTACTAAAGCCAGCAAAGATACCACCATAGATTTCACCTCTTTCAAAACCCAATTCATGCGATTTTTGTTGGAATTTGATTGCCTCAGAAAAAGGAGAAGTATAAAACCACTGCATGGTACCAATGCCATTATAAAACACAGGCAAATCCGTACTGTCTGAATGTTTTTGTACTAAATCAACAGCGGTTTGCGAAAAAAAATCAGCCTCTTTATAGTATTTTTGCTTCACCAACAAAATACTATACATGCCCAAAATAGTAACCGTTTGTTTGCCTGTACCACACGTCAATAACATAGTCATCGCACGATAATTTGCATACCGAAGCAAAGCAGGCAAACCTGCTATCTGGCTATAACCTGACAACCTAACCAAAAGCAGACACTCCAGTTGAAGCAGTTTTGATTCAGGCTCTTTAAACGTCAAGAGTGCTTTAGATAAATCAACCTTTTTGAATGTCTCTGCTAAGGTTTGTTCTTCTTTATCTGACCATTTATCATCAATTTGTTTAATAGCAGGAATATCCAAACCACAATAACGAAGCCCTTCTAACCCTCGATCAATCGCCCATGGCAATTGTTTACTTACGTTATGCGTTAATTGTAAGCGGCAGATATTCGCCTTCTCAAACGCGGATTGTGCATGCATCAATACCGTTTCTGATAATTGATTTCCTAGATCAGTGTGAGCACTCAAATACTCACATTCAATACGTACAAAGTGAAGTTTGTAGCTTAGTGAATATTGTGTTGCCCAGCCATCATCAGGTAGAAGCGCCATCCCTTTTATGGCATATCTCGCGGCGACATCCCACACACCCACAAACTTTGCGCGCTCTGCGGCCTGTAGGTTCATTGACGCCAGTTGAAGACGTTCATCTTTTTCCGTGATTAAACCAACGGCACGATTTAGCTGTTCAACCACTGAAAACAAGGTAGCTGATAATATTTCCCGACCTGATTCATGCGATGTTTTTAGCATGTCAGCCCGTAACAAGCGCCCTATTTGTAAGTGTGCAGTCTGTCGTTTGTCGTCTTGCAAGGAGTGATAAGCAGCTTCCAACATACGGTCATGAAGGAACTTACAATGTGGTGATACTGCATGCTCAAGCATCCGACTTGGATAAGACGTGATTGCACTTTGGTTTATTTCATCGGGCACAGGCTCGTCATGCACCGCGTCATTAAACATCGTTTCATCTACGCCTAATTGCCAAGCCCCACCATCCTGAAGAATTAAACCCTCAGTAATCGCAGGCCAAATTTGTCGTGTGACATCCCCTATGGTTGAAGGCTGAATAACCGTTAACATTTCAAGGTCAAATCGACTCCCAACACACGATGCTAACTTCATAATTTGTTGTGTTTGCTCAGGCAGTTTTCGCATTTTATCAAGCATCAACTCAACAACATTATCCGTAATGCCCTGTTTATTAATGGTTCGAACATTCCAAGCCCAGCGGTGATGGGCCAAGTCAAATCTCAATAAGCCCTGATGGTAAAGCGTTTTCAAAAATTCATTAATAAAAAAGGGGTTACCGCCCGTTTTAAGCTGCACCAATTCGGCTAATGATTGCAGCGCTTGTTCTGGTCGATGCAAGGCGTCTTTCAATAATTGCGTTATATCTTTTAGACTCAATGGCTCCAATGTCAGCGACGTTACTCGTTCATTATCTCGCTGACTAATCGACAAAACTGTTTGTATCGCAGGGTGATTTTCATCGACCTCATTATCCCGGTAAGCTGCAATCACTAATATACGATCACAAGTATCTTCCAATATCATAGGCAATAAATTCAAGGTCCCTCGATCAGCCCATTGAAGGTCATCTATGAACAAAACAAGTGGCTGATATTCGCTAATTAACTGAATAAACTTTTGAAAAACGATATTAAAACGATTTAAATTTTCTTGCGCCTCTAATACAGGAACCTCCGGCAACGCCCCTAACAAGGGAATAAATTCCGGCATAAAATCACACATAACCCTAGCATTTTCACCAAGCGAATCATTGATTTTTGAACGCATACTTAACAAATCTTTATCCCCCAGTGAAAGCGCATGAAACAACCAGGTTTTTAGTGCTTGTTTTAACGCCGAATAAGGAGTCGTACGCTGAAACTGATCAAACTTACCTGAAATAAATACGCCTCGATATCCTGCAATAGATTGATGCACCTCGTGAACAAGCGCTGACTTCCCAACACCAGAATAACCACTTACAGTAAGTAATTGTGCATGTCCTTCACTCGCCCGTTCAAAGCAATCGACCATTACTTTCACTTCATGTTCACGGCCATAAAGTTTCTGAGGTATTTGAAAATGGTTTGATATGTCATCGTTGCCTAAAGGAAATTCGATCATTGCATGCTGCGTTTTGAACATCAGCAAGCATTTTTCTAAATCTTTTTTTAAGCCCAAAGCACTTTGATAGCGTTGTTCAGCCGCCTTGCTTAACAACTTATCGATAATGCCCGACAACATGAGAGGTACATCATTTCGCCATATTGATAATGGTGTAGGCTCCTTTGCTATATGGGCATAAACGAGCCCTAAGGCATCGACACCCGTAAAAGGTTGTTGCCCACTTAACAACTCATATAATGTCACCCCTAAAGAATAAAAGTCACTCCGATAGTCTACAACCCGGTTCATACGACCCGTCTGTTCGGGCGATATATAGGCTAAAACTCCTTCAAGTTGTTCTGGCGGCGCTAAAGTAGTTTGCTCACGGCTTAGTAAAGAAGCTAAGCCAAAATCATTAATCTGTACGAGACCGGTCTTTACATTTATAAGGAGGTTGCCAGGATGGAGGTCTTTATGAATCACTTCGGCCTGATGCACCACACTCAAGGCATCCGCTAGCTGGATAGCAATATTCAACAGCGTTTCTATCGGTAGCTGTTTTTCTCCAAACTGTTGTACGTATTGTCGTAAATCAATCGATAGCAGATCTTCCAATATCATCACGGGCAAGCCATCTTGTTCTAGGTAATCTAAGGCCTTAACAATGTTTGGATGCTGAAATTTTTCGAGTAAATCATAAGAAAGTAAAAAACTCTGGCGTTGACGAGGACTAGGAAAACTTGTGGTAAATGATTTAATAATAACAGGGCAATTATCTTCGTTACGCGTCGCTCGTTGTATTTTTGTACGCACATTCGTAAAGATTACCTCTTTAAGCGTATAACCTGGTAATTCGTAACTCAATTTCTGCTCCGTTGTTTTTTAAAGCGTGTCATAATGTAAAATAAAAGACTGCGCCTTTACCCTTTTGAGCCTCCGCCCAAATTTCACCTTTATGCCTATTGATAATGCGTTTTGCCGTAGCAAGGCCAATTCCTGTACCGGAAAATTCTTTTTCGGTGTGCATTCGCTGAAAAGTACCAAACAGCATCTCGGCTTTCTCCATGTCAAAACCTGCGCCATTATCTTTTACAAAATAAACATTTTTCCCTAGTTGTTTTTCATGGCCAAATTCTACCTTTGCATGTTCTTTTTTTGCAGAATATTTCCAAGCATTATTGAGAAGATTTACCATCACAGAGGACAGCATTCTTTCATCTCCCTGCACCTGAACATTGGGTTCACAGATAAACTCAACGTTTCGCTCAACATTATTTTCATTCAATTCATTTACAATCCCTGCTGCCATGTCACTTAAATTAATGGGGTTTAGCTCAATATCCTGCCCCTGAACGCGTGATAATTCGAGCAGGCCATTAATCAGGTCTCCCATTTTACTAGAGCCCACTTTAATACGTTGCAACAAACGCAAGCCCATACTATCTAGGGTATCGGAATATTCTGCCAGCAGTATTTGACTAAAGCCCTTCATGGTACGAAGGGGCGAACGTAAATCATGAGATACGGAATAACTGAAAGCATTTAGCTCTTCGTTCGCTATTTGAAGCGCATCATTACTTTCGCTAAGTGCTTCGGTACGCTCAGCCACCTGCTGCTCCAGACCTTGGGTCAGCAGGTTAACCTCTTCATATAAGCGGGCATTTTCAATCGAAATAGCGGCTTGAGACAATAGCACCTTAATAATCGCTAATCGGCTTTTAGTAAATGCTTTTGATGTCAGCTTATTTTCAAGGTACAGCACACCTATTATTTTTTCGCGATAATCCACTGGCACACATAAAATTGATTGTGGCGACTGGTGCTTAAGGTACGGCTCATTTTCAAAATTTGAATTATTAGCCACGTCCTCAATATTTACCACCTCATCGGTACGCAATGCATAGCTGATAATACTACGAGGCAGGTCTAAACATTTTTCCAGCATTTGTGATACATTTTGTTCTAGCTGAGATGCTTCTATCCCCCGCCCTTCCTGAGCAGAGACTCGCGCCTGTACACACGGCCCTTTTGGTGTATTTAATATAAGTGCGGCTGTTTGTGCACCCGCACTTTCAGTCAATACCCCCATAATTTTTTGCACTAAGGCTGTTAACTTAAGCTCACTCGAAATTATTTGAGAGGATTTCATGACAGACTCAAAATCCAAACCGCTTTCATCACCAAATTGGCCGTCGATCGTTCTATCAGAGCTTATATCAAAAGTGATACCAGAATTTATAGAAGAACTTAATGCTGCACTAACACGCCCCCCTGAGCTCACCACTGTACTTTCATCTTCATTCTCATCATCAATATTTTCTACAAATGAAAGTAGATGAGAATAATTTTTCTGTAAATAATGAATACGGGCATGACAGCCCCAACGTTGATACAAAAATACCGCCTCATCCAAATAAGCCGTCGCGGCATCGTCCAAACCATGACGACTCAAATATAAAGCTAATAATTCATTTGCGAGCGCCTGATATTGTATAAAACCGTTTTCTTTCGCCGATTCAATAGCGTTTTTATAATGGTTAGTCACAGTGACCATAGGCAATTTTTGAAATCGCCCTTGCTCAGCTAGTAATAGCTGATATTTATGGCCAAAATTTTCAAATCGAAATTCAGCAAGATTTTTTAATTCTTCCAAGCAATACGCTAGGTCATCGCTAAGTGCAAGACCATCCATTTTCGGTTGTTCAGATCCCCCCCCCTGATCAGCTACAAGTAATAAACCATATTGAAGCAAATGGTCCATATAAAAACAAAACCGAGCCCTTTTGCTTAATCCTTTATGTGCTCGGCGCGCTATTTCAAGGGATTTTTTCCTATCTCCATACCAAAAAGCAAGCTCTGAACTAAAATGCAGTAAACTATACTCATGGAAACTACCTTTTATTTTTTTAAGCTGATCGGGTAAAGACATAAACTCAAATGAATTTTCAGCCTGTTTACTCGGAGCAGATAATGCCTTCACTAAGGTAAATATATTCGCACCGTGAGGTGCAAAAACTTTCTTTCGACTACTCACACTCTTAATATCAAATGCTTGCGACTCTATTGAATAAAGTGTCTTACCTGATGAATAGTTTAAGAAGAGCAAGTTGTTTAAGCTCATGATAGCGCGAGCAATTTCACCACTCTCTAGACCAATTTCATACGCCTTTTGATGCAATTTAATACTATGTGCAAAGGTCTCCTTCATTGGCAGCACCAAACCAGCCAAAATATTATAACTACTCACTTGCTCCCTGGCATGAGGATAGTACCTAAGCAAACTGATTGCTTGTTCCGCCACAACAGCGCTACGTATGTATTCACGGTTTTGAACTAATAGTGCAGAAAACCAAGACAACTGGCTCCCCGCTAGATCTGATTTGCCAGCGGTCAATACTAAATTAAGCCCTCGAAGGACACTTAAACGCATTAAAGTAAAATTACCGAGTAAAAAAGTACATACCGTCAGCGTTGATAGAATTTTAATCGCGACCAACTTACGCGGATCATTCATTTCTGGCAGCTGCTCGATTTGATCAATCGGCGTGCGTTTAATTTGCTGATCAAACAATGCCTGCTCTTCAGCAAGTAGTGCATCATTGACAGCACTACTCTTATTTTTGCTTTCATTCCCAGCTGCTGCCTCAGCTCTTGCTTCATTCAACGGCTCAAATAAAGGCATACCTAAGGAAATCAAGCCCTGAAGACCAAACTCAATACCTACTTGCCACAACCCTCGCCCACTATTCTCTATCGAGCGAGTGGAATAAATTTCAGCTTTTAATATGTCTTCATGGCAATATTTAAGCAGCTCAATATAAAGTCTATCTGACTCTTCAGGGTGACCACACAAGTACTCTCCCTCAGCCTTCAATTGCAGCAAGCTAAACGTGAGTTGATAACAGGTTTCCCAGCTGTGATTTGGCAAAAGTTCCATGCCAACTCCCGCATATCGAACGACCGCATCCCAAGCACTACTTGATTTTGCTAAGTTAGAGGCTTGTTGATTAAGCTCTGCAAGATGTAATCGCTCAACATCGTCGATGATTAGGCTTCGCCCGTGATTTAAGGACTCTACAATCGAAAATAATACGCTTGATTGGCTTTCACTATTTAACGCCTCTACTTCGAAATACCTATTCCGAAGTATTCGTCCAATTTTAAGATGGGTTTGCTGCTGCTCCGAAACATTCACTGATTCATAAGCCGCTTGCAACATCCGGTCATGAAGGAATTTGAATTGTGTATTCGATACCTGAGGAGTAGCGTTTAATAAACTTTCTTTTTTGTCGGCACCAGGTAATACACGCTCCTGAAATATGAGACCTTCCTGAATAGCTGGCCACAAAATACGTGTAATATCGTTACCTGATTGTTCAGCGATAGTAGATAAAAACTCGAGATCAAAACAGCTGCCAATACAAGACGCAAGTTGCAACATTTGCTGTGTTTCAAGCGGTAATTGCTGCATCTTTCTCAGCATTAGCTCTACCACATTATCGGTAATACCTTTTGCGACAATCGCATCGGTATTCCATTGCCAACCATGCTGGGTTAAATCAAAATTAAGTAGATTTTCACTATATAAGGTTTTGAGAAACTCATTAATAAAGAAAGGGTTGCCACCCGTTTTTTGGTGAACCACTTCAACCAATGACTGCGCGCTCGAAAGCGAACAATGTAAACTATCTGTTATCAATTCCTCAGTATCAGAAAGACTTAAGGGAACTAAACTTAGCGCTGTAAGGCTTTCAGGCTTAAAGTCACGAACCGCATTCAGCGACTGTATCGCAGGATGCGCATCATCGACCTCGTTATCTCGATAAGCAACAATCACTAACAAGGCACAGTCAGCCTCTCTCATCAGCAATGGTAGTAGGTTTAAACTGCTGCGATCAGCCCATTGTAAGTCATCAATAAAGATAACTAAGGGCCTTTCCTCCGCGATAAATCTGACCAGTTTCAATAATACAAGATTTAAACGGTTATGCGCCTCATCAGCACCTAATACAGGCACCTCGGGCAACTCACCCAGCAACGGCTTAAACTCAGCCATAATGTCAATCAATACTCGCGCATTGACCCCCAATGCTACATTTAAGTTTTCCCGGAATTCTGCTAAGTGATGCTCTGGCAATGAAAGAATTTTCAGCAGCCATGGTTTGAGCACCTGCTTAAAAGCAAAGTAGGGTGTAGAGCGCTGAAATTGATCAAATTTTCCAGACAAAAATAAACCGTTATGCGCAGCAATTGGCTTGTGCACTTCATTAATTAAAACGGACTTACCCACGCCTGAATAACCCGATACGGAAAGCAGTTGAGGTTGGCCACTGATGATTTGGTTAAAGTGAGTAAGCAAAGTATTCACTTCAGCACTTCGTCCATAGAGTTTTTGTGATATTTGAAATCGATCAGAAATATCAGATTCGCCTAGTTCAAAGGTTTCAATGAGCTGGTCTTGTTGATATGCCTGCAAACATTTTTCCAAATCAACCTTCAAGCCATGCGCACTTTGATAACGTTCCTCTGCCGACTTATTCAGTAATTTATCGATCAACGTTGACACCATACCTGGTATGTCTTTGCCCAATTGATTAAGCGGTTTATGGGCTTTTGCAATATGGGCATGAACTATGCCCAAAGCATCACTCGCACTGAAAGGTAGTTGTCCACTTAATAACTCATAAAACGTCACCCCAAACGTATAAAAGTCGGTACGATAGTCAAGCGCCCTGTTCATTCGCCCTGTTTGCTCAGGAGAGATATAAGGCAATAAACCCTCCAGTTTGTCCGGTGCTGCGAGTGTTGGTTGCTCTCTGGTAAGAATCGATGCTAAGCCAAAGTCAGCCACCTGCATGTTAAGCGTTTGCGGGTTGATCAGTAGATTGCCCGGGTGTAAGTCTTTATGGATTACGTGCGCATGATGAATAACACTTAGCGCCTCAGCTAATTGTGTCGCGATGATGAGAAAGTCACCAATTGGTATGCATTTACCGGTTTGTTGCTGGGTATATTGTCGTAAGTCGATAGACTGCTGGTCTTCAAATACGATAAAAGGCGAATTATTCAGCTCCTGATAATCCAATACCTTAAGAATATTCGGGTGGTCGAATTTTTTAGACACATCGCAGGCAAACAAGAATCGACGACGCTGCGCCGATGTAGGATAAGAAGCCACTAAAGTTTTAAGAATAACCGTCGCTCCATCACACTCACGAACAGCGCGTTGAATTAAGGTACTGCTATTACTAAACAATGTTTCTAGCGGAATGTAGCGGTTAGTCTTTTGACTCAATGGAGCGACCTGTTAATGATTATTATTTAAACCAATAAAGAGTATAGACTAAAATGGCGTTTTGACGGCTTCAGTTTAAGCGTTTTAGTTTATATATCAGTCACTTCTATTATCTATCACGCCTACCAACTATCGCCTACAAGACTAGTTCGGATTTTAGTCCTTTTTAATCTATATATAATCAAATAAATTCTATAAATGATCTAAACTAAGCTACTAATATGTGATCATTTAGGAACTTGTTTATTTTGCCCACCACCGCCTTACATACCGCTGGTTCTTGCGACCCCGATTTTGCTTTAGTTAAACAAGCTTTCATCGAAAATTTACAACAACGAGGTGAGTTAGGCGCCAGCGTTTCAGTGATGCATAAAGGAAAAATGGTCGTTGACTTATGGGGGGGGTATCAAGACATTGCACAAACCAAACTCTGGGAACAAGACACTTTAGTGTGCGTGATGTCAGTCACTAAAGGCATCGCTTCTATTTGCTTGCTAGCACTGGCTGACCAGAATCAAATCAACCTTGATAAACCCATTGCCACCTATTGGCCTGAATTTTCTCAAGCGGGCAAAGAAAACATTACCGTTCGTTGCCTGCTGGCGCAGTTAGCAGGGATTCCGGTCGCGGATGCCGCGCCCGAAAACTCACTTTTTCAACCAGATGTACTGGTGAAAGCCTTTGAGATTCAGAAACCCCTTTGGGAGCCGGGTAGTACGCCTTGCTACCACTCATTTAGCTACGGACCGCTTTGCCAACACATTGTTGAGCGCGTAACCGGTAAAACACTTGGAACTTTCCTTCGAGAAGATCTATTTGGCCCGAGAGGTATTGAATTTTATATTGGCCTTACCCCTGAAGAAGAAAGCCGATGCGCTGAAATTTTAGTCGATGACAAAGTCCCCAGCATAAGTGGAATGAGAGATAATTCGACACTTTTAGCCAGAGCCTGGAAGCCAGTACCCCTTGATTTTCCTGAGGCTTTTTTTCAGCATAGCGAATTTCGACGTGGAGAGTTTGCTTCGGCCAACGGACATAGCAATGCACGCGCCTTAGCAAAAATTTACGGCACACTTTCTCAACAAGGCGGAGGTATCATTAACAATACCCTACTGGAAGATGCGATCGTAGAACAATGGGATGCCGTTGAAAAAATGACGAACCGCCATTTTCGATATAGTTCAGGTTTTATGCTTAATAACCGACATTTTTCTTTAGGTGCGAATGATAGAAATTTTGGCCACCCAGGTTTGGGCGGTGCGATAGCCTTCGCTGATCCGGATGAACAACTAGGTTTTGGTTATTGCGGCAATCGGATTCATGCCGTGGATAATAACGGACCGTGTGGAATGGCATTGATTGATGCCTTGTATGCCTCTTTGTAAGTTGAGCTGACGAATTAGATTAAAAAATATATTTCCTACCAAGCTTTGTTGGGGTTCGCGTTGCTCACCCCAACCTACTTAATTTTCTTTTTCACATAAAATTGTAGGTCAATCTAGCACCAAAGGTACGTGGTGGGTTGATGTCTTTTGTTACGCCTGTTCCGCCAGGACCTGCTGCAGGAAACTCTCTACTTGATGTCGAATAAGCTTTGTCATCTAAATTCTCGCCATATACCTGAAACTCCCAACTTTCATCCAAGGGCGTAAAGTTTATACGTGCATTCCAAATACCATATGCGCCTTGCGAAGACGTATCTTCATTAAATGCGGTAAAATAACTTTTGTCTTGCCAAAAATATTCTAAGCGGTAACTAAGAGTTCCTTCATCAATACCTTGAAAATACTGCACAGCCGTATTTATTTTATGTGCAGGCGCTGAGTTCAAATCATTGTCAGAAACATCGACTAAAACAACCCCCTGAGGCGTCTGATAATCTTTATATGTCGCATCTAAATAAGCATAATTAAACTCTAACATCCAATCATAACTTGGCATCCAGCTCATTTCTAACTCAACACCTTGAATATCGGCATCTGCTGCATTGCTAATTAAGAGAGTTCCTGGTTGATCAAAACTTGATACCTGTAAATCTGTATAATCATAGTAAAATAACACTAAGTTTGTTCTTAAAGAATTATTCAACCACTCCTCTTTAGCGCCCACTTCATACGACCAAACAAATTCTGGGTCATACTCAGCATCCTCAGATGTTAAATTAAAGCCGCCGCTTTTAAACCCTCGGCTAACCGAACCATACAACATCGGACCTTCATCAAAAGTGTAATCTACAGCGGCTTTCGGGCTCCATGCATTCCAGCTTTCCTTTTCGTCTATATTATAATCAACTAAAAAAGGTGGCAAATTGAGGTTCACGTGATCATTACTAAACTTTTTTTCCTCATTACTATAACGCAAACCTAGAGTTGCATTTAATTTTTCCGTTAAACCATAAGTCCCTTGACCAAAAAATGCATAGGCAGTCGTATCATTAGTTGTATCAAAATTTCTACTTGCACCACCACCAGCAATGTTAATAGAAACATCCGACTCATGATCCTCATCGAGAAAATATATGCCCGTCACCAATTTCAAACGATCTGACATATAATTAAAACGTAATTCTTCTGAAAATTGCTCCTGCTCTTCAGCAATTTCAGTAAACAAAGACTCTACATTACTGCCATCTGTATCTTCGACATTAGAAAAAACTAAATCGCGGTAAGCCGTTAAAGAAGTAACAGACCAATCAGGTGTTAGTTGCCAAATAACTTCAGCTGAGGTCCCTTTATTAATTTGCTTAAATTTTGGATTCTGAAAAGAAAAGTCTACTTCATGCGAGTCTGAAGGTATATTCACAACCGCTGCTAAAGGAGCAGAACTACCATCTGTAGCTAAGCCTGTAGACTTGTAGGCTATAGGTGCCTGCTCATTATTCGAATAGTCTGCTCGTAGAATAACTTCACCATTTTGGCCAGCCAAGTAACGCAAAGTTCCCCGCCCTGCAAGACTGTCGTCGTCAAACAAACCTTCCGACTCTGGCGTATTAATGTTGGTGACATATGGCGCATGATCGGACTTCATTAAGGATATTCCACCCAATAAGCTTTCATTTTGATTTAATGCACCACTAACATAAGTCGAAAAACGTTTTGAAGAATCAGTCCCGACATCAAAACGAACGATTCTTTCTAGCTCTGCTTGAGGCAGCTTACTAATTACGTTAACCGTACCACCAATAGAGTTACGACCATACAAGGTGCCTTGCGGCCCTCTGAGCACTTCTACTCGCTCCACACCAAGAAAGTCATCTAAGGCTGTGACAGTACGTGACTGGTATACACCATCTACGTGTACGGTTACGCTCGGGTCGGAACCAATAAAGTCTAGATTTGTCCCAACACCTCGCATATATAACCTTGAAGCAGGGCCATTTCGATTGATGCCTAAACCTGGCGTTTGTTGCGCAAGATCTTCTATATTGTTCGCCCCAGACTCCTGTAGTTCATCTTCACTCATGACAGATATCGATGCAGGCACTTCTTGCAGAGATTCTTCACCGGTCTTGGTTGCAGTGACTACAACATCCGCTAACTTAAGTGGCGCCTCTTCGGCGATTAATGGCACGGAAACAGCCGTCGACACACAAGTAGAAAAAGCCAATAAAAGTCGAGTTGATTTTTGCTTTGTTATTTTTCTCATTACTGCCTCATTAACAAGTTCTCAAACGCCAATTAAACGGATAATAAAAAAGAAATTTAGGCGTTAAAACAAAGTATAGACACAATTTAAGAATTTTGTACGAATTTCAGCCCTAAATTCCAGACAGATATATTGGATAACAATTTAATCACTTTTCATAATAAATACTGAGATTTATTTTAGTTTGTCAGGCTATTTATAATTGAGCTATTCATCGTATTTGATCGGGCAACCAGAGCGCTATTTCTGGAAAAATAATCAGTAACGCCACCATTAACAAACATAGTAATACAAATGGGAAAGTGCCTTTATAGATATCAATAAGCGCTACATCTGGAACAACTTGTTTCATGACTATAACGTTTAAGCCTATTGGCGGCGTAATCAAAGCTAACTCAATCATCATGACAATGAATACTCCAAACCAGATTGGATCAATCCCCATCGATATCACTAAAGGAAATACAAAAGGAAGTGTTAGAATAATCATGCCAAAGGTATCAATAATCGCACCAAGTAACAGGTACATAAGCACCAGCAAAATCAACACCAAATAAGGCGACAAGTGCATATCCGTAACCCCTTGAATCAAACTGGCCGTTAAGTCTGTTTGCACTAAAAAACGACTAAAGACGCCCCCACCCAAAAGCAATAAAAATATATTACTACTCAGCTTTGAACTTTCTCCAATACTTTCGCTTAATACCTCTTTGTTTAGGCGTTTTTTGAACAATGCAACCATAAGCATACCGGCGACACCCACCGCCGCCGCTTCAGAGGTTGTGGCGATGCCACCATAAATACTACCCAACACAAGAAACATCACACTCAAAAAAGGCAATAAATTCACTAACGAACTGAGTTTCTCAGACAATGGAAATTTTTGGCCAGCAGGCCCGGCTGAAGGCTTAAAAAAGCAATAAATCCAAATATACACACTAAACATTAGCGTGAGCAGTATTCCCGGAACAACACCAGCAATAAACAAATCGCCAATTGAAGTCTCGGTCCACGCACCATAAAAAACCAGCGGTACACTCGGCGGAATTAATATCGCTAACACCCCCGCTGACGCTAAAGACCCTGAAGCAAGTGAAGGAGAATAATGATAGCGTTTCATTTCAGGCATGAGCATCTTACCCATGGTCATGACCGTGGCAACACTAGAACCAGTCACAGCCCCAAAACTTGCTGTGCTGATCGTTGATGAAACCGCCAAGCCACCCGGCCGATGGCCAAACCACTTATAGAAGCAGTGATAAAGATCACTGCCAACACCTGAGCTGTAACCCAGCTGCCCCATCCAAATAAATAAGGGCAGCGAAATTAGAATAAAATTCGTCGCAATTTCCCAAGTCAATAATTGGAACTGCACCAAAGTTGCATCAAAACCTAGAAAGTATATATTTCCTACGACCCCCGTGATCAACATTGAAACCGCAATGGGCACCCTGATCAGGATCATTAGTATCATGACCAGAACGGCCATCAAACCAACATTATGATCACTCATTGCGACTGCCGACCTCCAACCCATTTTCAAATAGCATAGCAAGTGACTGCAATGCCATTAAGCCTGCACTCAAAGCAATCATTGCAGAAAATGGCCACAATGGAATCGATAATGTTAAAGCTTGCTCATCATATTCAATCATATCTTGTAAACCAGTCGATGCTTGCCAGACAAGAAATATTGAAACACTCAAACAACACAACAAAGCAAAACAGTACATTATCGATTTCCAGGTTTTTGAGAAATAACTAAAGAGAAGATCTACTTTTAAGAGTTCACTTTTAGATAAGCAGTAAGGAAGATCAATAAAGAAGATACTTAAGAGTAACAAACCCGAAACTTCATGACTCCAGGAGAGTGTAGAAGTAAATAAATTTCTTAAAATAATATCCAGCAGCACCAGAGCTAACAGACCTGGCATCAGCAACCATAAGTTAATTTTATGCGCGGCTGAAACCAGCTTACCAACCAATTGGCGGTATATCATTATGATGGAGGACATTAAACCATTTCCAGCTAGTCGCTTAAGACGCAACAACCTCAATTCTCATAGCCGGTAATGGCCCAGGCTTTGCCATATGATAACCTTGTCCAAAGTCCACTCCCATTGACGTTAATGCCTCTAAGGTATCCGCATCCTCAATAAACTCTGCAACCGTTTTGAGGCCTGCCGCATGAGCTATATGGTTACAGGCATCTACAATCCCTTGGTCTATCGGATCATTCAGCATATTCTTTACAAATCCACCATCAATCTTTAAAAAATCAACGGGAATGGTTTTTAAGTAGGTAAATGAACTTAAGCCAACACCAAAGTCATCCAAGGCGAACTTAAAGCCTTTTTCCCGTATATCAATAATAAACTCAACAGAATCTACGAGGTTATTAATCGCTTCTGTTTCGGTAATTTCAAAACAAATTAGCTGAGGGTTAATATTATGATCTTTTTGTAATTGTTTAATGTACTCGAAAAATGACTGATCACTTAAAGTTGAACCCGACAAGTTCACAAAATATGTACCTTGCTCCTGTCGACCTAACTCACTTTCATCGAGGTATTTAAAAACATTCTTCACAACCCAACGATCAATCGTAGGCATTAAGTTATAACGCTCTGCCGCTGGCATAAATGCACCAGGAGGAATCAGTCCGTCGCCCTCATCCATACGAACCAAAAACTCCGCATGCGGTCCTTGCTCGCTCTGTAAATTAGTCATCGGTTGAAGGAACAATACGAAATTATCTTGCAACGCTGCTTGCTTAATACGTGGCGCCCAATGCATATCACTACGTCGTTTATTCAGGTCGTTATCATCTTCACTATACCAAGTAACACCATCCTGACTCTTATCTTTTGATGCATAACAAGCAATATCCGCACACGCTAACAATTCTTGCTGATCACTAACACTTTCATCTATTTGAACAATTCCGATACTAATGGCTGTATCGAATGGTTTTTTCTGCCAAATAAATCGCATACTCGCCACACTGGATCTAATATCCGCTGCAATTTGAAGGGCTTGTTTCTTAGTATGATTTTTAAGCAAAATACCAAATTCATCGCCACCTAAACGAGCCAGTGTATCGCGATCTTTTATTTGGTTTTTTAAGGTTTGTGTCACTTGTACAAGTAATTCATCACCAGCAAGATGACCACAGGTATCATTAATAATTTTGAATTGATCCAAGTCCAGAAACATAAAAATATGCGTTTCTTGACTGCTTTTGGCATCTTGCAAGGCTTTACTAAGCCTATTCTCAAATTCTCTACGGTTGACCAAGTCAGTTAAGGTATCGTGATAGGCTAGGTAATGATAGTTAGCCTCTGCTTGTAACTTGGCTTTACGTGACTCATTCTGTTTTAGCTCTCTGCTAATAACCGGTATTAAGCGTGCTAAATTATCTTTCATGATAAAATCTTGAGCGCCGCCTTCCTGCATGGAGTCTATCGCCGCTTTTTCAGCAATTTCACCAGACACAATAATCACAGATAGATCACGACTATGCTCTCTGACAATTTGTAATGCTTCGGTAGAATTAAAAACCACCATGTTATGGTCAGTAATAACCAAATCCCAAGGCCCATGGTTCTCAAGCGCATCTCTTAATTCATCTTTATCCTCTACATGTGTCTGTATTGGATTTAAGCCGCCTTTCCTTAACGCATGCATCAACAAAAACACATCATCTTCGGAGTCATCTACGATGAGTAATTTAAATTCATCAAGGGGCAAAACACTATTTTCTTGCAGCATAGGGTGTCCGGTTATTGTCGAGCCAATAATTACTCAATGTTTTTATCTGCAATAAAAACTCATTAAAGTCGAAAGGCTTGCGAATATAGCTGTTCGCGCCCGATGAGTATCCATCAATCATATCTTGCTCTTCATCAGAAGACGTAAGCAATACGACAGGAACTAGCTTGGTGCGTTCATCGTTACGTAATATTTTTAATACTTCCAAGCCACTTAATTTAGGTAGATTAATATCAAGAAAAATAACACTCGGTAAAGCTGTTACATCTCGCTCATGAAATTCACCTTGAGCCAACATGTAATCAACCGCTTCTTGACCGTCTCTCGCAACTTCGATGTTTCTGTCAATACCTGATTTTTTAAACGCGATTAACGCCAGTTCTTCTTCATCAGGGTTATCTTCTACTAAAAGAATTGTCATGAGATATATAAGATTCCATTCATAGGCGTACCGAGTGCACACCTTATTACATTAAGTATAGTTGATGATACGACGCTGTCTAGCAAGCTTAATTTTGAATAACTCAGTGATTTTACTGAAAATTACGCGCAATTTCGTGCATCATATCTAGAAAATTGGTTAAACTTGCATTTTATTCAAATTAAAAGATTATTCATGACGCCTTCCCTTCCAGAAAACCCTGCTTTATCTAAAGCCATGTCGGTGAGCGACTTAAACCGGCAAGTTAAACGCATGCTGGAAGTTAGTTATGGCCAGATATGGGTTTCAGGTGAAATTTCAGGTTTATCACGCCCTAATTCCGGCCATTGGTATTTTTCATTAAAAGATAGCAAGGCCCAAATTCGCTGCGCAATGTTCCGCGGATTTAATCAACGTGTACGTTTTCAACCCAAAGAAGGCGATCTAATTCTTGTTAGAGCTAAAGTCAGCCTTTATGAAGGACGTGGTGACTACCAATTAATTGTGGAAGGTATGGAACCGGCAGGACTCGGTCAACTTCAAGCTGATTTTGATGCACTCAAGCTCAAATTATCACTTGAAGGCTTATTTGATGAAACAAAAAAGAAACCAATTCCGAATATCCCTGACAAAGTTGCAGTCATTACATCCCAAAGTGGCGCTGTTATTCATGACATTATTTCAGTTACGAAACGTCGTTTTCCTGCACTTGAAATCATTTTATTACCCGTTTCTGTACAAGGTGATAAAGCCGCAGCCGAGATTTCCCAAGCCATTAACTTCGTAAACCGGCATCACATTGCAGATGCAATTATTGTGGGTCGTGGTGGCGGTTCGTTAGAGGATTTATGGGCATTTAACGAAGAGATTGTCGCACGAGCCATTTATTCAAGTGCATTGCCCATTATTAGCGCCGTTGGCCATGAAGTAGACTTTACAATTGCAGATCTAGTTGCTGATTATCGCGCCCCAACCCCTTCGGCGGCCGCAGAAAAAGTGACTCCAGACCAATTCGAGCTAATGCAACAGCTCGACCAACAGCAACGTCGACTTCAATACTTTATGGCAATGCACTTGCAAAATCGCGCTGATAAACTGAACAACTTTCGTCATCGATTAAAGCACCCCGGCGAAGTTCTCCGTGATAAAAACACAGCCATAAACGCGCTATTTTCGAGACTAAATTTAGCATTAAAGAGTAACTTAACGCTCGCGCAACACCGTTATGAACGATGCACTCAAACCTTCTTAAAATACGAACCCTCTCAGGATATACAACAGAAGTTTCAATCTATCGATCACCTTTATGAAAAACTACTCACTAAACAAAGCAACATGCTCGAATCTCAGCAGCACCGTTTATCCCTGGCGGCTCAAACGTTAAATACAGCCAGTCCACTGGCAACGCTGAGTCGTGGCTATGCCATTTTAGCCAAAAAGGATAAAAACGGTAATGATAAGAAAGTGATATCTAGCAGCCAAAAGTTAAAAGCAGGCGATCAGATTAGTGCGACCCTTCAAGATGGCGTTGTACATTGTACGGTAGACCAAAGCGTGCCGAAATTAGAGTTTTAATATTAAGACTTCACGTTTAGTTATAACTCGCGCGCACTCAACGCGCGCGTAATATTTTCTATATTATAACGCATCATTTCTAAGTAAGTGGGCGCCAACTTTCTCGATAAGGCACCTGAAATCAAGGCCCCACCCATCAACGCATTCGTTTCTTGCTGCACTAGTTTGATTAAACGGTCATCTGCTGTTGTTTCAGAAAACACCGCTTGAATATTTTCTGCTTTAATTTTTCGAATGACTTGTGCAATTTGTGCGGCCGACGCTTCTGACTCGGAATTAATTCCCTTTAAGCTATAAACATGTAGGTCATAATCTCGCGCTAAATAAGCAAAAGCATTATGAGGCATCACAATATTGCGCTGTACTTCATTTAATTTGGCTAAATTCTCGCTTGTTTCTTTCGCCAATTCATTAAGTTTATCAAGGTATTGAGCCGCATTCGCTTGATAATATGCTTGATGACTTCCATCCAGTTTGACCAACGCATTTATAATATTCTGTATATACCCCTTAATAGCCACAAGACTATGCCATGCATGAGGATCAACCCCCTGATCATTATGATCATCATGCTCGCCGTGATCTTGATGTGAGTGGTGATCATCATGACGACTATCGGTTTTACGACCGCGCTTAATGACATCAATACCCGCTGTAGCGGTCACTAATTGACCGTCAAATTTAGACGAAGAAATTAAGCGTTCCAACCAACCTTCAAATCCTAAGCCATTCACAATCAACAAGTCAGCTTTAGCAAGATACCTAACATCCGAAGGTGTTGGATGATAAACATGAGCATCTTCATCCCAGTCAACTAAGGTGTGTACATCAATATGTTCGCCACCTACTTGACGAACCAAGTCGGCCAGAATACTAAACGAGGTAACCACCTGCAGTTTCGCATCTGTTTTTTGCTCAACGGCCATCTTTAGCTCAGTTGCGACTAACACTCCTGAATAAAAGCTCAAACTGGCCACTAAGAACAATACCTTGAAGGCCCATTTGTATATCATCGTTAAACCTTTTCACTTAAAAAATAAAGGCTTATCATAACAGAATAGTGCTAACTGCACCTAAGCCATTCATTTACAAAGAAGTAGATTCAACTTGATAGAAGAAATTACAAACAATCTGGCAATTTTCCCTGAACAAGCCGCACGGGTCTTTCATGGTCGAGGCCAAAGTTTTTCTGGTTATGAAAAACTCAATATTGAGTGGTATCCCCCTTATCTATTTGTTCAGAATTTCTCAGAGGCTCTGGATCAAGCGATTGAAACTGAATTAACAACGTTATTTGAAGCGCAATTACAGGTCGGATGTATTTTGATTCAGAACAGGACTCGTCCCGAGTTATCAAGTTACATTCTATGTGAGCGCGCATTTGTAGATCGCAGTAACCACAAACAAACACCCAACGAGTTACCGATCACGCTTTGGGCAAATATAAGCACTCAACTTAGCTGTCAAATCACTCTTGGTAAAAACCAAAATACCGGTGTTTTTCTAGATATGCGGGCTGGATGGGAGTGGGTAAAACGTCATGCTGAAGATAAACATGTATTGAATTTATTTTCATATACCGGTGTATTTTCATTATTCGCCTTAGCCGGCGGTGCAAATAAAGTCATCAATATAGACATGGCGGCGAATGTTCTCAAAACAGCCCAACGAAACCACCAAAAGAATGATCTATCCAGCGGAAAGTCTGCATTTTACAAACGAGACATTTTAAAGTCAGCTCAACAGTATTCTAAAATGGGGCCTTATGACTTAATCATCATTGATCCACCGCCATACCAGAAAAAATCATTTAGAGGCTGGCAGGACTACGAAAAGCTACTCAATAGATCTAGGGCTTGTTTGACTGAAAAAGGCTGCCTTTTTGTTTGCTTAAACAATCCACAGGTTACATCTCAGGAGTTTATTACCAAACTTCAAACAATGTTTCCTGACGCCATTAAAATTGAAAACATTGAAACCGCACCCGAAATAAAAGAAGCAAACCCCGACAAAGGCTTAAAAACTGTCGCCGTTTATTTTTAAACGTAACTGAGCAGCAATATGATAAAAATCACATTCAATTTATTACTAACGCTAGTGCTTTGCCTACTCGTATCGGCCTGTTCACCTCAAGCCGACATAAAAAACAGTAAAACTGAGCCCGTCGCTATTTCAATTGAACTAGGTGCTATTTACCAACGTAGCTGTAAAAACTGCCATGAAGTTGAGGCCACAGGCGCACCACTTTTAGGTGATAAAGAACGCTGGAATAGTATTTTAGAAAAAGGTATGCCCACTGTTCTGGATCGAGCTATGAGTGGTTATCAAGGCATGCCAGCTTTTGGACAATGCTTTGAATGTAGCCCTGAACAAATCGAAGCATTAATCATATACATGAGTAACCCTGAAAAATGAATCGCCGCCACTTAATAAAATCACTTATCGCTGGAACGATTACTAGCGCCATTCCCCTGGTATCTAATAGTTCTGCAAGTAGCGTCACTTCAAGCAAAAAATATCCTTGGAAAAATTGGTCCGGAAACCAACAATGCTTCCCATCACGGCGTATCGCGCCTGCTGATATCGGAGAGCTTCAGGCCCTGATTAAGAATAGCCGTGGAAAAATTAGAGCCGTCGGCGCAGGTCATTCATTTTCCGAACTCGTCCCGACCGCTGAAACCTTATTATCTATTCGGCGATTAGCGGGCTTGAAAGAGGTAAACGCAGCAAAGAATATCGCGACTATTTATGCTGGGACAACCTTAAATGAAATAGGCCCTTTACTGAACGCACAAAATCAAGCTTTAGTGAATATGCCTGATATTGATCAACAAACACTATCCGGGTGTATCTGTACCTCAACACATGGTACAGGACGTGAACTTGGTAGTTTGTCACACTATGTTGAGGCACTAGAGATCGTCACCGCTTCTGGCGACTTACTTCATTGCAGTCAGCATGAGAACAAGGAATTATTCAAGGCTGCGCAGGTCAGTTTAGGGGCTTTAGGTATTATCACCAGCATTACCATGAAAAACACCTCACCCTTTAAGCTTAAGCGTCAATCACAATGGCTTCCTTTTGAAGATTTATTACCGCAAGCCGATGCATTATCTAATGCTAATCGGAATTTTGAATTTTACTACTTTCCCTTCACGGGCATGGCACTCACCGACTCATTAAACATTACTACTGAGCCAAGCACTCAGAATGAAGAACTTGATGGCAACAGCGGTATCATGGATTTAAAGTCGGCACGTGACTATTTATCCTGGTCAAATAAACTCAGAGAATTAATCCTGAGCAGTTATATGAAAACTGTCGCATTAGAAGAAAGCGTCGATCACTCTTATGCTATTTACGCCACAGAAAGAAATGTGCGCTTTAATGAAATGGAATATCACCTACCTGCCGAACTAGGCCTCAAAGCTTTGCAAGAAGTTCGGCTCGCGGTAGAAAGCAAATTCCCTGAAGTATTCTTTCCTATCGAGTGCCGTTTTATTAAAGGTGACGATATCTGGCTAAGCCCTTTCTATCTACGAGACACCATTTCGATTGCTGTTCATCGCTATTTCGAAGAAGATCACACCCCGCTATACAAGGTAATCGAGCCGATTCTGCAAAAATACCAAGGCCGCCCACACTGGGGAAAAATTAACACGTTCTCAAATAAGCAATTCGAGCAGGCTTACCCGAAGTGGAAAGCCTTTCAAGATGTTAGACAACACTATGACCCTCAAGGAAAGTTTCTAAACCCATATTTAATGCGTACATTTGGTTTGAGTTAATAAATTTTTAATCAAATATTGGGTTGAAATACTGTACAGGCCAAAGGTAGGTTGGGGTGAGCAATACGAACCCCAACAAAGTTTCACGTAATACGCATTGTTGGGGTTCTCTTCGTTCACCCACAACCTACAAACAAGTATTTAAACGGGTTATACAGTTATGCCAAATAACATATTAACAAGAAGAGCACTAATTCAAGGTGGTATTGGTCTCGCAGCATTAGGAACAATTGCTTGGTTGCGACCAACAGATCAGGGCGCTGCACACAGCCTTTATTTTGATCACCTCTCTAAAGCACTACATCAGAAACAATATGCTCGCCCGACCTTAGTCATTGATAAAAAGCGATTAATTGAAAATATTGAGACCCTTAAAGCACATATTTCCCCAAACTATCAGTATCGTATCGTTGCAAAATCTCTCCCCTCTATTCCATTATTAAAGCTGGTCTCCGAAATAAGCGAGAGCCAACGTTTCATGCTATTTAACGAACAGTTTTTAGTTCAAGTTAGCCAAGAAATCCCTAATGCTGACATATTAATGGGCAAACCAATGCCTGTTGAGGCAGCACGATATTTTTACCAAAACAAAGGGTTGTCTGTATTCTCCCCTGAGCGCCAGCTACAGTGGTTAATCGATACCCCCGCACGTCTGAAACAATACCAACAGCTGGCACAGCAAACTGGGCAAGCCATGCGTATTAATATTGAGCTTGATGTCGGTTTGCATCGAGGTGGTGTGAAGCATGATAGTGAGCTGGTTGATATTTTAAAAACGATTGAAGCTGAACCCTTATTTACACTATCAGGTCTAATGGGCTATGAGCCACATGTGGTTAAGTTACCTGGTAGCGCTCAAGAGCATTTAGACGAAGCCTTAGCTATTTACAGTCAAAAGATTGAAGTGGTAAAGTCGACGCTGGGTAAACCCTTACCCGACGGTTTTTGCTTAAACACAGGAGGAAGCCCAAGCTATCAACTCCATACTAAAACTCCCTTTATCACGAATTCGCCATGTAATGAATTAGCAGCAGGATCTTGCCTTGTAAAGCCAATGGACTTTGATATTGCTAGCCTGGCTGATCACCAAGCAGCCAGCTTTATCGCTACACCAGTACTCAAACATTTAAGCCAGACTGAAATACCAGGTGTCGATGGTTTGGGCGATTTAATGTCTTGGTGGGACCCTAATTTAAAACAAAGTTTCTTTACGTATGGGGGGTATTGGAAAGCAAACCCTGTTTCGCCACCAGGACTTAGAATTAACCCTGTGTATGGCAGGTCAACCAACCAGGAGATGCTAAATGGCTCTCGTTCAATTTCACTAAAAATAGATGATTGGGTTTTTCTTCGCCCCACACAAAGTGAGTTTGTATTTCTACAATTTGGCAATATTGCCGTTTATGATAACGGCAATATTATTGAGCAATGGCCCGTTTTTAGTTAAATTAGCTAGCGGGTACTAATTCAAAACGCTGTTCAAGATAATCAATAATATCGGATGATTCGTACATCCACGTCACGCCATCATTTTCTTCAATGCGCAAACAAGGAACTTTTAAGCTCCCACCGCCTTCAACCAGCTCTTTGGCAAATTGAGGGTTACGCTTTGCGTCTTTCGTTTCAACTTTTAATGAATTGCGTTGCATCGCCCAACGTACTTTGACGCAAAAGGGACAGGCGGCATATTGATACAGTGACAATTTAGCAGTTTCTCGATCAAATTCACTTTGTAGCTGAGCATCACGCTTTACGCCTTTAGGGCTAAACAAAAAATCAACTAGAAGAATAATTCGACCTAAAACCCAACGTATCAACGCCATAAAAACACCTATTTTGATAAAAAGCAGTAGAAAACTGAGGCAAGATTTTAGCAGATATCAGTGAAACCAGCACCTATTTAGCCTGATTAAGCACTGGACACCTTGGATTATGATAAAGTTTTTACTTTATTTCACAAACTGAAGGCCTAATACTATTTTTGTAGGTTGCGGATGAACGAAGTGAATCCCAACATTGTGCAAGGTGTCTAGCTTTGTTGGGATTCGCTGCACTCATCCCAACCTACAATAGTCGAGTTGAGGCGGCTAAGCAGTAAATAAGGCACGTTTACTCTGTAGATTGGTGATAAACGAAGTGAACCCCAACATTATGCATGGTATCTAGCTTTGTTGGGGTTAAGTATGTGTCATTTGAATAATGACTTACTGATGCCAAAATCGCTTAAGATCCTCAATCACTAAATAGTTAATCGGGACTAATAACAAAGTAATGACCGTAGCGAATAAAATACCAAAACCTAATGACACAGCCATAGGAATCAAAAACTGCGCTTGGGTAGACTCTTCAAATAGTAAAGGCATCAAACCAAAGAATGTTGTGAGTGATGTTAAAATTACCGGTCTGAATCGTGCCACGGCAGCACGACTAACGGAACCCAATAAATCACCTGTTTGTGTTCTCCGCTTATTAATAAAATCTACTAACACTAGACTGTCATTTACCACGATCCCCGTTAAGGCAAGCATTCCGAGCAAGCTAATTAAAGTAAGATCCATGCCCATAATCCAATGTCCACCTATCGCGCCGATCGCACCAAAGGGAATTACGGCCATTACGATAATTGGTTGACTATAAGATTTAAAAGGAATTGCCAATAAACTATAAATAATAAACATGACGAACATTAGGCCCCATTGCAAGCTTCCGAACGATTCACGCTGTTCTTTTGCTTCACCATCCATGGAATAACGAACATCGGGATATTGCACTAGCAACTGATCGATAAACACTTTCAGTTCATCTTGAAGCACGAGCATATTCACACTCTTTTTATCCACATCAGCTCGAACACTCACGGTACGGTTTAAGTCAATTCGACGAATACTCGCTGGACTATTTTCAGGAATAAATTCTGCAATTTGTGATAATGGAATACGGTTTCCGGCGTCATTACTGACTAAAAACTGATCCAATGACTGAATCGATTTTCTATCTTCTACCGGGTATCGCACCATCACTCGTATGTCATCTCGACCTCGTTGAATACGTTGCACCTCATAGCCATAGAACGCTTCACTAACCTGCCTTAATATTTGTTGCCGTGTTAAGCCTAATACATGCGCTTCATTTTTAAGCCGAACTTGAAGTGCTTCTTTTCCATCGGAATAACTATCTGAAATATCAAAGACGGGTGGATACTCGGTGAGTTTTTCTTTTATTTTTTCAGCGACATAAGAAAGTGACGTAAATTCCTGCCCTCTTAATTGAATATTAATCGGGTCACTCACATGCCCAATTTCGGCACGAAAAGTCAGCGTTTCGGCACCTGGAATAGGCCCAATCAACGCTCGCCATTCATTCACTAAGTCACGACTGGTTACGGATGACTGTCGGTCTTCTGGTGCTGTAATTTCAAAAATAACTCGCCCATAATGACCTCCAGAGCTGCTCGAACCACTTCCGGTAGTCGCCATAATATTACGTATGACACTTTCGCCCCCAGGCTCATCAAGGTACTTCCCCTGTAAAACATCTGCCGCGTTAACCATTGAAACAACATAACGATCTGTCACCTCTATAGGCGTTCCTACTGGCATTTCTAATGTCGCTCGCGCGAGTTCACTTTGCACTTTTGGAAAAAACACAAAACGTGTCCAACCACTTGTCAGCATGGCATACAAAATTAATAGCGCACCAAAACTGATTGCTAAACACAAATAGCGGTTACGTAATACCCACTCCAGTACTGGCTGATAAAAACGCAAAACAGCCCGCTCAAAGCCATCCGCAAAACTTTGCTGCCATTGCTGTAACTTAAATAGCGGCAAATGATAGAAACGGGTGCTTTTTATGACTTTCTTTGTTTCAAAATTCAGGTGTTTTAGGTGAGCAGGTAAAATCAATTTCGATTCGATTAAAGAAAAGATCAAAATGGGAATCACAACCACAGGAATCGCCGCAAATAATTGACCTCGTATACCGTCGATAAACGCGATAGGCAAAAAAGCAGCCACCGTAGTGAGAATACCAAACGTGACGGGAACGGCAACTTCCTTGGTGCCATTAATCACAGCATCCAAACTATTTTCTGACGTTCTCAGGTGACTATATATATTTTCCCCTGTCACAATCGCATCGTCTACCACGATCCCTAGAATCACGATAAACCCAAATATACTTATAACATTCAAAGTGATACCAAACATAGGCATCACCAATAACGCGCCCATAAATGACACTGGAATACCAATACATACCCAGATAGCGATGGCTGGACGTAAAAACAAAGTCAGTAAGAGTAAAACCAGTACACCGCCTTGTAACGCGTTATCTGATAGCGTTTTGAGTCGTTTTTTAACGATTTTTGAGCGATCACGCCATGCCGTAATCGTGACGGTTTCAGGTAAGGAGGGACTCGTTTCAAGCAAATAATTGTTCACTTTGTCTGCCACATCGATGGCGCTTTGCTGCCCAACTCGATACACATCAACCAAGGCAGCGGGCTTGCCATTAAATCGCGTGAGCACAGGCGTTTCGGAAAAACCATCTTTCACGATGGCTAAATCGCTGACGCGTATAATGCTGCCATCGTCTTTTGTTAAAACAACAATATTTTCAAATTCAGACTTTCGATACGCTTGCCCACTAGAACGAATTAAAATATCGCCGCCATCTGTTTTTAAACTACCTGCAGAAATATCTTTAGAGCTATTTCGAACGGCTAATGCAACCTGCGCAAGACCAATTCCATACTGCTGAAGCACTAACTCTTTTACATCAATACTAATTTCATAATTTCTGACCGCATCCAATTTTACTTGCGTGATACCAGAAATATCTAAAATTTGATCGCGTACCCGCTCAGCAATTTGTCTAATTTCTAGCTCTGATAAATCTCCTGCGACAGCGACGCTAATTACTTCACGTACTCTTTTGGCGAGACTAACAACAGGTCTTTCCGCTTCAACCGGTAAATTGTTAATGGCGTCTATACGATTTTTAACATCACTTAAAATATCATTCGCTTCATAGCCGTCATCAAGCGTTAAGGTGAGTGAAGCGCGACCTTCTGATGCGACACTCACTATATCTTCAATACCTTCTAAATCTTGAATAGCCTCTTCCAGCTTGATACTAACGCTGGTTTCCATTTCCTCTGGCATTGCACCCGGCACGCTCACAACGACTCTAATCGAACGCGGTTCAATGGTAGGAAACACCTCTAACGGGATATTAAAGCTAAGTGAACCTAAGCCTAATGACAATAAAGTAACCATGAGCAAATTAGCCGCGACATGATTTCGTGCAAACCAGGCAATCAAGGAGACACCTCTGATTTTGTTATTTTCGCAGCAGGACTTTCACTTTTATCTTCATTTTTAATCTCAACGAGCGTGCCACTTGTGATCTGACCTAATAACGTTGTGACTAAGTGTTGCCCGCTCTCCAAACCAGACTTAATCACACTTGTTTGCTGATCACGCCATAAGACTTCGACAGGCTGGCGCTGTAAGCGATCATTCTTAACAATATAAACATAGCTACCTTGATAAAGCGTCGAGTTAGGAATACTAATTACTTTTTCAAGTTGTTGACCACTGATATTCGCACGCACGAACTGCCCTATTTTAAGTGGTCGTCGAGATTTGTTTTTATCATTTTGAAAAGGATCATCAATCCTCGCCACCACGTATAATTGCTGGCTCGCTGCATCGATTGCAGCTTCAGTTCTCACTATACGCCCCGGCCAAATTTGAGGAGGTTCCGTGAATTTATTTTCAATAAAGGCTTGGGGGAATTTTTGTTTATCGCCTTTGCTCTGTTCAGGTAAAGTAATAAAACGTAGCGCTTTATTCGCAACGGGTAAACGCACTTCAATCGCGTCACTTGAATATATTTGAGCAAGCTGTACATTCGGCCCAATCACGCTCCCAATATTTACAAAGGTATTTAATATCCGGCCATCGTAAGGCGCTCTAATTTTGGTTCGTTCCAAATTTAATTCAGCCAAAGTAAGCTGAGCTTTCGCTGTTTCAATATCAGATTTTGCCGCTCGCAATTGAGGTAATCGCAATGCATAATCCGTTGCCTTTATACTCTTACTTTGTTTTTTCCAGTCTCGTTGCGCCTGTTCATATCTGGCTTCTTCTTCTGCCAAGGCTAACTCTGCATTGACCAAACTACCTTTCGCCACTTGCACCGCCACAGCGTAGTCTGCAGAGTCAATTGTTAACAGTACGTCTCCTCTTTTAAAAAAGGCACCGGATTCATATCGAGGCGATACTGACTGTATTTGCCCAGATATAAGCGCAAATAACTCACTATTAGTTCGCGCCTGAACCACACCAAAGGATTCAACCATCACCGTAAACGGTGCTTCTTTTAAAACCTCTGTTTCAACTACAAGACGAGATTCCGATGAAGTATGCCCCTTAAACGCCACTGGTTTAGATTGTGTGATTTGATAAGCCACAAACGCGAGCACACACAACATAACCAAGGGAAGAAATCGTCGAATAAATTTAGACAAAGCCATGCGCTTCCTTAAAAGATGAGCAACTATAGGGTCGATTAATCAAGTCTTTGACTATAAACAGATGCCATGCAATTTTAAAGCCCTACCTCTTTAGGTATAGACTAAAAAAAATAATAATTAATTCGCAGATAACCGCTTGTTTTTTTTGAAGGCGTCCTCATACTTAAATTAAGCACTAATTTATTAAAGGGCTCAGTTTTTCAATTCCATCAAATTAATACAGGTATATATTATGAAAATAAATCTTTCAGGTCACCATGTAGAAATTACCGAAGGTATCGAGACAATTGTAACAAGTAAATTTCAAAAGGTAGGTACCCATTACCCTGATTTGATGGAGCTCACCGTCATTGTTAAAGTAGATCGACATGAACATAGTGTTGAAGTAAGCACCCAATACCAAGGTGCAAGTATGAGTGCAACCGCAACAGATAAAGATATGTACGCAGCGATTCAATCCACGGCTAAAAAACTTGAAGCAGCACTTTCAAAGAGAAAAGGGTCGCTATTAGCTGACCGAAATGACAAGCCACTAGGTGAGGTAGACAACACCGTTACCAATGATAATCTTACTGAAGAAAGCGCTGAATTTTTAGACGAAGCGGCTAATTATTAAGCCTAATCAAAAGTGTTAAATCGTCACCGCCATTAAGAACACTCATTGACCCTCTATTTAAAAGTAGCCGTAAGTATCTTTCGGCTACTTTTTAGTTTATATATTTAAACCATTCTTTTTGTAATGCCTATACTCTTTGGTACAAGAATACGTTTTCGGCAGCTCTATTTACTCAACAATAATACGCTTCCCCCCTCTTCTAAGAATAAGGACAAATTTCATGCGAGGCATGCGCTCCGATTACGACCCGAATATCAAGATTGACTGGTCGGTAATCAAACAAATTTGGCCCTACCTATTAGAGTATCGATACCGTGTTTGCTTGGCATTAAGTTGCCTTGTCGCAGCGAAATTGGCGAGTATCGCCATGCCTTTTATACTCAAGAATGTGGTCGATAACCTTGACACCCAACTTGCTAACTCGACACTCACGTTTGTGGCCGTTCCTTTAGGGTTATTGCTCGCTTACGGTTTTATTCGACTTTGTAACGTTTTACTCGGCGAAATACGGGACACCTTATTTGGCCGTGTGACCGAACGCGCGATGCGCCGCATCGGACTAAAAGTGTTTGAACACCTGCATGCATTAGATCTGGAGTTTCATTTAAGCCGCAGAACGGGTGGGCTATCACGCGATATTGAACGCGGTACACATGGCATTAGTTTTTTAATGCGATTTTTAATATTTAATATTATTCCCACTTTCTTAGAACTTTTTTTAGTGATGGGTATTTTATGGCAACAATATCGATTTGAATTTGCCCTCATCGTTTTTATTTCTGTTATTACGTATATTTGGTTTTCCAAAACCACTACGGATTGGCGTACTCAGTTTATTCGTGAAGCCAATAATGCTGATAACAGGAGCAACACGCGCGCGATCGATAGCCTGCTCAATTTTGAAACCGTTAAATACTTTACCAATGAAGCTTATGAGGCCTCTTTATACGACCAGGAGCTAGATAAATGGGAGCAAGCAAAACGCAAAAACAGGCTCACCTTGTTTGCACTAAACGGTGGACAAGCATTTATCATTTCAACATCGTTAACCGCAATGTTAATTCTGGCAGCCCATGAAGTAAGCGAAGGCAGAATGTCACTGGGAGATTTTGTTTTAGTGAATGCCTTTATGATGCAAATATTTATGCCCCTCAACTTTTTAGGTTTTGTGTATCGTGAAATAAAAAGTTCAATGACAAATATAGAGCGTATGTTTACGCTATTAAGAAGAGAACCCAAAGTAGCCGACCTACCTTCAGCACCCAAGCTTAAACTTCAACAAGGCAAGATAGAATTTAAAGACGTATGTTTCGGCTATGAGCCAGAACGCACCATTCTTAACAAACTTAGCTTTACCCTAAAGCCCGGTGAAAAATTAGCCTTGGTTGGTAGCAGTGGTGCCGGTAAGTCTACCATCGCAAAGCTGTTATTTCGCTTTTACGATGCGTCGGAAGGCGCTATTTTTATTGATCAACAAAATATTCAAAACGTCAGCCAAAACAGCTTACGTGCAGCAATTGGCGTGGTGCCTCAAGATACGGTTTTATTCAATACCAGCTTAATCGATAATGTCCGCTATGGTCGCCCCGATGCAGGTGATGACGAGGTTAAATTAGCAATTAAATTAGCACACTTAAAAGAGTTTATAGAATCACTTCCCAAAGGCTATGAGACACAAGTAGGCGAACGCGGCTTAAAACTTTCAGGCGGTGAGAAACAACGCGTCGCGATTGCGCGTACCATCTTAAAAAACCCATCAATACTGGTCTTTGATGAAGCCACTAGCTCTTTAGACAGTGTTTCTGAAGCTGCGGTAATGTCAGCAATTGAAGAAGTATCACAGGGAAAAAGCAGTATTGTCATCGCTCATCGTTTATCCACGATCGTGAACGCTGACCGTATTTTAGTGATGGAGCATGGCAAAGTTGTCGAGCAAGGCAATCACCACTCACTACTAAAAGAAAACGGACGTTACGCTCAACTTTGGTCTATGCAACAGAGTGAATAGCATAACCTGATTAGAGTGTGTGATTGAGCACTAATACTCTTAAAGACCTTTGCATGAAAGCCACTCGGTGTCATTCCGGTTATGTTTTAGCTCGATTCTTAGGTTAATTAACCTATTTTGCCCTAAACAAACAGCTGAGATATTTTCCTTTGTAATCAAAGCAGAAACGTAGACTGTACCTTCTTTATCCATCGTCAGACTTAATTGCCCGACTTTGACATTTGATCCTTGCTTCACTCCATTTATTCTTCACGCGTGAAGATTTCTGTTGTTCTTCCTTAAAAAATAATAATGATCCCCAAGGATAAAATAATGAATTATCGAACTAAACCTAATGCAAAACACCGCCTGGTGTTTGCCTATTTATTATCTATATTAAGCGTACTTTTCAGCACTGCATATGCCGATGTAATGCTTGAGAATAGTACTGCTCTTACGAATTTATCAAGTTCAAATACTGACATTCGTTTTACATTCGATGTACCCGCTGGCGCAACGAATCTCGCAATTAATATGTCCGGAGGTACGGGCGATGGCGACTTATATGTAAAGTTTGGCTCAGCGCCTACAAGCTCCAGCTATGACTGTCGCCCTTATGTTGGAGGCAACGGTGAGAGCTGCCCCATAAGTAATGTACAAGCAGGCACTTATCACGTGATGATTAGTCCTTACTCGGCATTTACGGGGGTCACCTTACTCGGATCTTATACTGATGGTTCAGGCGGTGGCGGAGGTTCCGGTGGTGGTGCAGCGCTCAATGAAAGTAATTTATCAGGCTCTGCAGGAAGCAACACTTACTTCACGCTTGATGTGCCATCTGGCGCAAGCAACCTAGTATTTAATATGTCGGGTGGCACGGGTGACGCTGATTTGTATGTACGCTTCGGTGCACAACCTACTTCTTCAACCTATGATTGCCGTCCTTATCAATCAGGGAACAGTGAAAGTTGTACTATCACTACTATTCAAACCGGTACTTACCATATCATGCTGAATGCATACTCTGCTTATTCCTCTTTGAGTCTGGTCGGTAGTTATGATGCTGGTTCAGGAGGTGGCAACAACTCACCTACAGCCGTGATTGCAAATGGACCATATAGTGCATTAGAAGGCGTTAATATTTCTATGAGCAGTAGTGGCTCAAATGACTCAGATGGCGCAATTTCTTCTTACGCATGGAGCTTTGGGGATGGTAGTAACAGCACTTCAGCTAATCCTACCCATAGTTTTGCTGCTTCCGGTAACTATACCGTTTCACTAACCGTTACAGACAATGATGGTGCAACACATTCCGCTAGCACCACTGCAACGATATCCAGCCCGGCTAACCAGTCACCAAACGCGATGATTGCCAATGGTCCTTTCTCTGCAAATGCGGGCCAATCGATTTCAATGAGCAGCAATGGCTCAAACGATCCTGATGGAAATATTGTGAGTTATGCTTGGAACTTTGGTGACGGGACGAGTAGTAACGCCACTAACCCAAATCACACATACGCGTCCGCTGGTAATTTTAATATCACCTTAACTGTTATAGACAATGAAGGCGCGAGCTCAAGTACGAATACCAGTGCTTTTATCTCTGAAGTCGAAAATATGGCACCTCAAGCGGTTATTGCCAATGGGCCATTTAGTGCGCTGGAAGGTACAAATATATCGATGAGTAGCTATGGTTCAATCGATTCAGATGGTTCCATTTCATCTTATGTTTGGAATTTTGGCGATGGTAGTACGAGCAGTTCAGCTAATCCAGCTCATAGTTATTCGTCTGCAGGTTCATACACGGTTACCTTAACCGTGACAGATAATGGCGGTGCAAGTTCTAGTGCTAACAGTACCGCTACAGTCTCCAATGACAATGGTGGCGGCACAGACTTGAATGAAACAAATTTATCTGGCGCTAAGAATAGTACGAAAAATTTTAGTATGGATGTACCTGCAGGCGCTAGCAATCTGGTATTTGCCATGTCTGACGGTAGTGGTGATGCGGATTTATACGTACGTTTCGGTTCAGCACCCACAACCTCGTCATATGACTGCCGACCTTATGTAGGCGGAAATGCTGAGACCTGTAACATCAGTAATGCTCAAACAGGCACATACTATGTCATGGTAAGAGCGTATTCGGCTTATTCGGGTGTTAATTTAATCGGTACTTATGATGGCGGCTCTACCGGTGGCAATACCTCACCTCAGGCTATTATCGCCAACGGTCCATTTAGCAGCGTGACAGGCTCAAACATTGCAATGAGTAGTGCAGGCTCAACTGATCCAGATGGTTCGATTACTTCGTATCAATGGAGCTTTGGCGATGGGGCAACTAGCTCATCAGCGAATCCTACTCATAGCTTTGCATCCGCGGGAACCTATACGGTTCAGCTAACGGTGACCGATAATGAAGGTGCAACGGATACTGCTAGCACAAGTGCGAATGTCACCGCTGCTGGAACGGGCTTTAATGCGACATCACATTACTATGACAAAGGTGAGTTTGATTTCAACTACACAAACTATGAAACGGCGTTTAGCGATAACTTCACCGATTCAGATATAGAGATTCATTCTTACATTGTGATTAACTTCAATGAGAATGTTAAAGCATCCACGATCAACGCTAACAATATTACTGTGAAGCGTTTAAATATGGAGGATAACGCTGAGAATAATCAAAATATCATCGCTGGTGAATTTGAACTAATCTCTTCTAAGAAAGCAATCTTCAAACCTAAGGTAGAATACTATGCGAATGAAGGCGGTACCTTTGACTGGAACAATCCAAATTGGAATGGTTTAAAACCAAACTATCAATACTCGGTTGAACTATCTAGTGCCATTACAAACACAGCTAATGAAAACCTAGATACGAATTCAGAATCATCTTGGATATTCGAAACAATCGATAATGACTACGGTTTGTACTGGTTTAAAGATGGCACCACTGCGATGAAATATGTACCAGGACGCACCATTCCTTCTGAATATTACAGTCCTAATAAACCAACGCATATCTATGGCCATGGTTGGGCAAAAACATCGGTTCATGAGCAAGATGGAGGTCTACGTGATTACCGTCGTGAACCCATGACGGTTAAACCAGGCAGCATGTACCCTTCCCAAGAAGCGGTTGATTTGATTCAGGTATGGAAAGACCCAAGCAAGAACTATCAAGGAAAGGCTTGGAACTATGGAATCGTTTACTGGAATCAGTTTGCGGATGATGATTATGCAAATTTGTCAAAGCCGCAAATGGCCGAAGCTAAAATATGGAGCACGGAAGGCAAGAATCATATGAGCTACGCCATTCGTAAATGGAATGGCTCTAGCTGGTCTAAAGATCACGTAGAAACACATGCACCAATGAAACCTGTGACGGTTATTCTTGCAGATGCTTTCATTTCTGCGACGCAGGATGCAAGTAACCCTGAGCTTCGTTTTTCGGGTAACTCATTAGGAAACCAAATTATAACGGGGATGAGTTATGTGCTTAAGAAGGAATATGCTGAGGGTCGTATTGGTGCAAATCAATTTCCTAAACGTTTAGCTTTACTTGACCCTTACTGGAGAGGTGGCGCACTTAAGAATAATTGGACTACTAACCACCCAGCCTATGTTGATTTAGGAGAGTCAAATGATTCTGCAGGCGAAATGACCTTTAAAATCGTCACTGACATGATCGATTTTGCGGATAATAATCCAAGCGTCTCGTTTGTGGTTGAGCACTACGATACATCTCAAACAACAGACGGAAGTACTTGGGGACAAAGCTATGGAGATAAAAACAATGCTCAACGTGATGTAGGTGCAATTGTTTACCAGAAAGCTAGTTGGATCACCGGTAATGAAAGTAATACGTCTTACTTAGGTCATCGTCATGTATACGGCCGGTACTGGTATCAATGGCAATATGCATTTGCTCCACCCGCAACAGGATTTTCAGCAAGTTCATCTGATGCTGATATTCGTGCCAATATGAACTACTACAAAGACACTAAGGTTCGTTATTCGATCAGCGCTGGTGGCGATACACCAAGCCCAGTTGATGATAATTATGAATTGAAGTCTGGCAGTAGCTGGCAGCAGTAAATCCATATGCTAACAACTATTATTACGTAGTTAATATATATAAAAGCCCGGCTGAAATTCCGGGCTTTTTTGACTATATCTCTAAAGTGATTAATTTAATGACGGTTTACTTAACCAAGTTTGTAGCATGTCTTTGAGATCTTCTGGGTCTAAGGGTTTAGACAAGTAGTCATCCATTCCTGCAGCGAGGCACGCTTCTTTATCTTGATTCAACGTATTTGCCGTCAAAGCAATAATAGGGACCTGAACATAGCCTTCTCCAATCTCTCCTTTTCTAATTCGTGTGCTTGCTTCATAGCCATCCATTATGGGCATTTGGCAGTCCATTAGTATCAGGTCAATAGGCTGGCTAGCCATTGAAGATTTAAGTACATTTATCGCGTCTTTTCCATCTGCAGCTACTTCAACCTGCAAACCTAGTTCTTCTAAAATACCCGATGCAACTAACTGGTTGATCTGATTATCATCAACCACTAATATTCTAGTATCTTTAGGCCATAGATAACTTTCAGCCACTGTTAATGAAGACGGGTTAGCATTAATTGGCAGAGCCTCTAAAGGTTCATTACTTCCCAGGCTTTCCTGAATAGAACTAGATAGTTTTAGTGCTTTGATTAAATCAAAAGGGGTAACGGGCTTAGATAAATGGCCCAGACAACCCAGTTGAGCATAATATTCTCTACTGTGGTTATAACTTAGAGGGGTCATCAAGATTAACTTATCTTTTGCCCTAAGGTTATCAGCATTGATACGTTTAACAAGTTGTTCGCCATCCATTCCCGGCATCAACATATCAATTAGAACTAAATCGAAAGTGTGTTTTTCCTGTGATGGCTGCTTCGACATGGCTAATAATTCTAGGGCAGAGAGCCCATTAGAACTACAGACTACATTTGCCCCCCATTTTTCAAGCTGATGCTTTATAGCGCTCCTACATATCTCATTGTCGTCAACAACTAATACTGAAACGCCATCGATATCAATTTCCGATTCGGCGCTTCAGAACTCTCACTTTTTTCAAGTTTAACGGCAAGTTCGAAACAACTACCTTCCCCAATGTTACTGGTTACACCAATATGCCCTTCCATTAGTACACATAAGCGTTTACTAATAGATAGCCCTAGACCTGTGCCGCCATATTTTCGTGTAGTGGATGGATCAGCTTGTGTGAAAGCATCAAATAGTGTGCTTTGCTTCTCTTCAGGGATGCCAATACCCGTATCACGGATAGCACAACACAGCATAAGCTCTGAGTTATTCATTTGTTTCAATTCAGCACTAATAATAATTTCACCTACTTCAGTGAATTTAATACCATTGCCAACGATATTGGTCAGGATCTGGCGTATTCTGCCTGGGTCGCCTTTTACTCTTGTTTGAGTAATATTGCTTAGGTCTAAGATTAGCTCTAAGCCTTTAGCTTCCGCTCGATATGACATAGCCTCAGTGAATTCACTTAACATCTCACACAGTTCGAAATCTATCGCTTCTAATTCAAGTTTACCTTCATCAACTTTAGAAAAGTCTAAAATATCATTGATCACAGACAGCAATGACTCGGCACTTTTTTTAGCAATCGTAGTTTTATGTTGCTGGTCCTCACTCAGTTCAGTATTACTTAATAGTCTTAACATACCAATAACACCATTCATTGGTGTTCGAATTTCATGGCTCATACAGGCTAAGAAGTCAGACTTACATTGAATGGCAGTCGTCAATTCAGCGGCGTGAATCTCTAGCTTTTGATGCGTTATGTGTAACGCCTTATTTTTGTCTTCAATTTCAATTTTTGTGACCAGTAAATTTTCATTACTCAGAAATAGCGCCTGTTTGTCCTTCTTCATGCGGGTAAACACAAGTCCGCTCATAATAATAAGCAGAAGTGTTATTAGGCCCAAGATACTAAATATTGAGTTGATTGTTGTTTGGGTAGCGACTTGAGCAATATTGATGGGCAAAATAACTTCCATCACGCCCCTTACATCACCCACTTGCCAGCCAGTTTTGGGCGTATCAAGGTGGTTGTTATGGCAACCAATGCAAGCAGAACGCATGCGGTCAGCAACAGCGTAACGAATAGATGGACGTCCTTCATAGTCTACGAATTCAAAATAAGCTTGTTCTGGATTGCTATTGATTTTATCCCAAGCTTCATTGACAAAGTTTTGAGAGAACAGCTTTCGATTTTCATCTGCTCTCCAAGGAAATGGATAACGGCTATACAAAAAGGTCTGGGCGCCTGATTGATGTTTACCAATTTTTTCACCTAATGCCATACTTAGTGAAGCGGGAAGCGGAATCGCGCCTTCAATATTTTTGTAATTATGACTGATGGTTAAGCCCTGCTCTTTCGCTGTTCCTACGACTTCTGATGTGTACAGCGTCCGAAATTCAGCCAGTGCTTCTAAGTAACGCTGTGCACTGGAAATGGAACTATCTTCAATAGATTGTTTTGAAACGTTGGATAAATAAAGATAAGCACCAATTATTGCAATCACACTAATAGTAGAAAGCAAAGCCAATGTATATTGCGCTACAAAGTTGCCTAGTTTAGCGGCAAGCCTATCGGCTTTCTGGGTCATCTGCTTTCTCTAAATATGTCGATATTTAAGCCTAAACTTGAAATAAGCTAACTGTAGGGTGAATAAGTTAGATTAAGAGTAGTTCAATATCTCAATTTTTTCTTTCATACAAAGCAATTCATTAACACATTAAATGAGACCATCAGACTTCAATAGACCTGTGGTATCACAAAACTTATTTGCCGCACCGAGCTCAAACACCCATGTTACCCAGTTCCTATTTTTATATTTATGAACAATAAGTAAGTTGTTTTTAACATTTCGGTACTCCAATATAAAAACTGTTAATTTTCATCAAAAGAGATCTAATGAAGTTATTGATCACTAATTTTCTAGCCTTCGTCATCTTGGCGAACTCAGTATCCTGGTTTATGGATGGCGACTTCGAGGCTGTAATTAATGACCATGAGATTCATGAAATAGACACGACCACCGATCATCTTACAGCAGCTAATATCGTTGATGATCATCATTGCGAAGTTTCATCGCATTTTCCAACTGCCATTTTAGACTCTTTTGATTATCCTATTTCACAAGGTAAGGCTCACTTATTCTATGAAAATGGTGATAATTACCTTTCTGCCCTTTTAGCGCAATTAAAACGCCCTCCTATATCAATTTCCTGATTCTTCCGTTAACTCAACGAACAGTTTAAAACTTATATAAAAACACGTTATCTCCCGCCATTTGGGTGATATCGATGAGTTTTCTGGTCGGTATGGTTTGCGAAGTACAGGAATGTGGTCACCAGTTCATACAACTCCCTGATGATTCCGTCTGTGCTTGCCATATGCAGCTTGCCGCCCAGTAAATATTATTTATTTACAGGTGAATCAAATGAAAAAAATTATATCTTTATTGCTAATCACATTAAGCGTGGCCTCTACTTCTGCAATGGCCAACTCTAAGACTTGTTCAGGTAAGCACATGAACTTTTCAGATAGAGCGATTACAGTAGGAGAATACAGCGGTAAATACCTTCTTAGACAGGGTCAAAAAACACCTCTAGAAGCCGTCGAAAAAAATGCGCCAAAAGCTTATTGGAGCGGAAAATATATCATACGCCAAGGCGTGAGGACCGCTCTTAATCCTGTTCAACAAACCATTCATAAAGCCAATTTCAGTGGCAAATACTATTTCCGTAAAGGTGAGCGCTTTTTAGTTAACGAAAAGAAGCGGAATTCATAACGTTCTACAAAACTAACTAACTGTTCAATGAGTTGATGGGGAATGATGAAGTGGTATACACCACTTCATCAATTTCCTTATTTCAGCATATTAATCCTGTGCCTGAAATTTATGTGTTGCTAGCAGCCTCACAATCTAAAACTTTATTTAGGAATAGAACATGAAACCTTTCCATATTTTGGGTGGTGCATTACTGCTGTCCAGCATTGCTGTTTCAGTGAGTGCAAATAGCAAAGAAGCGTTACTAACCGAAAATTTTATTAAAAACTCACTTGCGTCACACCCTCTTATAATGAGCGCCAGATCAAATGTAGTGGCAATTCAAGCAGAAGCCGAGGCGAAAGAACAACCCCTATACAATCCAGAGTTGGAAATAGAGCTTGAACGCACCACAGAAAATACAAGCATCGTTGGACTATCTCAATCTGTTGATTGGTTTGGAAAAAAAGATGTTCTGGTAAAAATTGGCCAGCAATCACTGCTGAAAGCAAATGCACAACTAATAGAAACAGAATTTAACCTTCAAATTGATTTGCTACGCCAGCTAACAAAGTTTAATTATGACAAGAAACAAAATGAATTAGCCGGTCGATCCAAGCTGCTCATGGAGGAGTTTTACGACATTGCTCAAACACGACATAAAGTTGGTGAAATTTCACAAGTAGAAGTCGACTTGGTAGAGCTTGCACGCTTAACCGTGATTATGCAGGCGAATGAAATGCAAGCCGCTTATATTGCTAGTCAACAGGCTCTCAGCTATTACATTACAAGTCCTGTTACCAGTTGGCCAGATATTGCACCAACATTGCCTGCCGTACCCGTGGTTGATGATATAAATAAGCTTCTGCTTCAGCACCCTAAAATGAAAAAACTTGAAGCAAATGTCCAAGCTCGCAAAGCTGAAGTTCAACTAAGTGAACGGCAACAAAAATCTGACCCAAATTTTGGCATCAAAGCGGGCCTCAGTGACGGTGAAGATTATGTCGGTCTTAGTTTTTCAATTCCTCTTAACATACGAAATTCATATAAAAGTGAAACCAAAGCGGCTAGAGAGCGAGTCACTGAGGCAGAAATAATATTTGATGAGAATATCCGCCAATCAACAAGCGCGATCAAGTCTACTTTGACGCGATACCAAGCTAATTATCAAGCTTGGAAAGACTGGCAACAAGCGGGATCTTCAATTCTAGATCGTCGTATTGATAATTTGGAAGCCACCTGGAAGTCCGGCGAATTAGCGACATCAGATTACCTGTTGCAATTAAGAGAAACGCTGAACGCAAATAAGATGAGGCTAAAAGCCGAATATCAAGCCTGGTCTAGTTGGTTTAACTGGTTAACACTCAGCGGCACGATGACTTTATCTTAATCAATGCGTTAGTCACTACACCTCTCTTTACGAAAAAACGTTTAGATCAGACATTGAAATATTTTTTTTAGTTAGGAATATACGATGAACAAATTAGTAACAACTTTATTAATCCCCATTTTAGTCTTACCAGTCCATTTGTTTGCAGGCTCTACTGCACTTGATAGTCACGACGAAGATGTCCAAGAATCAGGCAACATAGTGGAGTTAATGATGGGGGCAGAAGATAAAATTGACCTTCAAGTCAGTACATTATTGTCTCAAGCCATCCCTCTAGAAGTATCTGCGCTTGGTGAAATTAAGCGTAACGGTTATCAATCGGCCGTTATTTCATCCCGAATATCAGGGCAAATTGTAAAACGCCATATCAATCTGGGCGAGCAGGTTTCTTCAGGGCAGCCATTAATAACACTTTCTAGTATTAATATGGCCGAAGCCCAAAAAGAATTTATTGTCTCGTACAAAGAGTGGCAACGTGTAAAGGCCTTAGGAACCAGTGTGGTATCGGATAAACGCTACACTGAAACACGTTCAGAATGGCAATTCAGTCAATCAAAATTACTCGCAATGGGGCTTACAAAAGAGCAATTGGAACAGTTGAAACAAAACCAACTGCCCAATGGGGAATACCAGATATTGTCTTCAATGAGCGGCACTATTGTTAACGATGACTTTATTGAAGGTGAACATGTCGAGGTAGGCACTCAACTTTTCATCATAAGTGATGAATCTGAACTTTGGGTTGAAGCGGCGGTTGCGCCAGCCAAAGCAAAGCAACTGAAAATAGGTAATAAAGCTCGTATCGTAATTGAAGGCATGAGTAAAAGCGGAACGGTTACGCAAATAGACCATCAAATAAATGAAACGACGCGAACCCAAATGGTACGTATTAATGTTAGTAATTTAGATGATGCCTTACACCCAGGTCAATTTGTCACTAGTTACGTGACTGCGGGTTATAGCGAGCCTGAACTTGCCGTGCCTGAGAAAGCAATAACCCGCACTTCAGATGGCGATTGGTCTGTATTTACCGAGCTTGAAAAAGGTAAATACCAGCAAATAGAAGTTGAAATATTAAACCGAGTGGGCGATCAAGTCATCATCTCAGGACTGCCAGCAGGCACCAAAATCGTTACGAATGATTCCTTTTACCTAGCCGCAGAGCTAGCAAAAGGCGGCTTTGACGCACACGGACATTAAGGAGGCAAACATGTTACATAAACTAATCGAAGGATCAGTACGAAACCGCTTGATGGTTTTACTGGCTTTAGTTGCCATTATGGTGGGAACTATATTGGTACTTCCCAAGCTCAATCTGGATGCTTTCCCTGATGTGACCAATATTCAAGTGACGATTAACACCGAGTCACAAGGTTTGGCTGCAGAAGAAGTTGAACAGCTCATTACCTACCCCATTGAATCCGTCATGTATTCTTTACCTGATGTTGAGGAAGTGAGATCAATTTCCAAGACGGGTTTATCCGGAGTAACAGTAGTCTTTAAAGAAGGCACTGATATCTACTTGGCCAGACAGTTGGTTTTCGAGCGTTTACAGGATGCACGAGAACAAATACCAGAAGGCACAGGAACACCCGAAATGGGCCCGAACACCACGGGCTTAGGTCAGGTATTTCAGTATATGCTACGAACAGATAACCCCGAGAAATTTGATCGATTAGCGCTCCGTAGCCTGAATGACTGGGTGGTAAAATTATTACTGATGCCTGTTGATGGCGTGACTCAAATCCTCTCATATGGTGGTGAAGTTCGTCAGTATCAGGTAAATGTAGACCCCAGCAAACTGCTGAATTACGGCATTACATTACAGGAGCTTCAAACACATATCGAGGCAAACAACCGGAATGCGGGCGGCTGGTATATGGACAGAGGTTCAGAACAACTAGTGATTCGAGGGGTCGGCTGGGTACGATCTGGAGAAAATGGCCTACAAGATATTGCCAATATTCCCGTTAAAAATAATGATGGTATTACCGTTAAAATTAGTGACATCGCCAAGGTTGAGTATGGCGGAGAAACGCGGCAAGGTGCCGTGACAATTACTGTGCGTGATGAAGATGGAAAACCAAAAAACTTAGGTGAAGTGGTAACAGGTATTGTTTTGAAACGAATGGGATCAAATACCAAAGAAACCATTGATGGCGTAATGGAGCGATTGCCGATGATTCAAAATGCACTGCCTGAAGGCGTGATCATCGAACCTTTTTATGATCAATCAGATTTAGTCGACAAGGCAGTTGATACCGTGGTTAGTGCGTTAGTTGAAGCCTTTGTATTTATTGTGATTGTATTGATGTTGTTCCTCATGAATATCAGAGCGACTCTATTGGTACTTTTATCCATTCCTATTTCAATTTGTATGGCCTTAATGGTAATGGCTTATTGGGGGATTTCAGCCAATTTGATGTCTCTAGGGGGGCTTGCCATTGCGATCGGAATAATGGTCGATGGCTCGGTGGTCATGATGGAGAACATCTTTAGTCATTTAAGCCATCCAGGCAACCATCATGATGATGCGCCTGAAGACCAATTAAACCCTAATCAATATGCAGAAGATCAAGACCAACAAGGCATTAGCCTACGTATTTTGGAGGCCGCTAAAGAAGTGGCCCGTCCGGTATTTTTTGCCGTATTGATTATCACCGTAGTATTTTCTCCTTTGTTTACCCTAGAGGGTGTGGAAGGGAAGCTATTTCAACCCATGGCAGTTAGTGTTGTCTTGGCGCTAATTTCATCGCTGATTGTTGCACTGGTATTCGTACCCGCAATGGCTAGCTATGTATTCCGAAAAGGTGTAAAAGAGCGGACAAGCCCAATCATGAAACCCTTGGATATAGCCTATTTAAGTACTTTACCTTTTGCCTTAAAACACAAAGCTAGTGTGGTTATCACAGCGCTCGTACTATTTATTGGGGCAATGGCATTAGTGCCGTCGCTCGGTACACAATTTGTTCCTGAGCTAGAAGAAGGCACTATAAATATTCGTGTGACGCTCTCCCCTTCATCTAGCTTAGATACCGCGCTGGAACTCGCTCCAAAGCTAGAACAGGAGTTAATGGCGTTTCCAGAAGTACTTTATGCGTCTAGCCGCATAGGCCGTGCAGAATTAGGCGGCGACCCAGAACCGGTATCAAATATCGAAATTTACTTAGGACTAAAACCAATTAGTGAGTGGTCATCTGCACCAGATAGGCTAGCGTTACAGGCGTTAATGGAAGAGCGCTTGGAAGTCAATCCCGGATTATTATTTGCCTTTTCTCAACCGATTGCGACCCGTGTTGACGAGTTATTGTCTGGGGTAAAAGCGCAATTAGCGATCAAGTTATTTGGCTCCGATCTCAACACGCTAGTCACTAAAGGGTCAGAAATAGAAGCTTTGGTGAAACAAGTACAAGGTGCTCGTGACGTTGCATTGGAGCAAGTCGCGGGCGAGGCTCAACTAGTCGTACGGCCAGATAGGCAATTATTAGCACGTTACAATATTCCTGTATCCGATGTTATGGACCTGGTTTCCAATGCTATTGGGGGTGTTACCGCGGGGCAGGTAATACAAGGCAATGAGCGTTATGACATCTATATCAGGCTAGCAGAAGAAGCGCGTAATAGCATCAGCGCCATTCAGAACTTAATGCTGCAGTCAAATTCTGGCGCATGGATCAAACTAGGTGATGTCGCAAGCGTTGGCATCGAAAGTGGCCCGCCGCAAATTCGACGCGATGACGTGCAGCGCCGAGTGGTGATTCAAGCAAATATTGAGGGCCGAGATATGGGCGGCTTAGTGGCGGAGCTGGAACAACGTATAGCTTCTGAAATTGAGCTTCCATCTGGCTACTCAATTGTTTTTGGCGGTCAATTTGAAAATCAGCTGCGTGCACAGAAGCGTTTGATGATCGTTGTCCCCATGTCGCTCGCTTTAATCTTCCTCTTATTGTTTTTTGCTTTTGGTTCAGTATCGCAATCGTTATTGGTTATGCTGAATGTTCCCTTAGCCTTGATTGGTGGAATTGTTGCACTCTATATAACAGACCAATACCTATCAGTACCAAGCGCTGTAGGATTCATTACCTTATTTGGCGTCGCAGTGCTCAACGGCGTGGTTATGGTTAATGCGATAAACGGTCGCTTGGTAAGAAACAAAAACTTTTACCAAGCAGTTAATGAGGGTGCTAGGTCACGATTGCGGCCCGTTTTGATGACAGCAACAATAGCAGCTTTAGGTTTAATCCCCTTGTTATTATCAACGGGTGTGGGCTCTGAAATTCAAAAACCGTTAGCAACCGTTGTAGTCGGCGGGCTTGTTTCCTCAACACTGTTAACACTTTTTGTCTTGCCGGCATTATTTGAGACCTTTAGTAAAAAAATCTACAGCGATAACCTCAGACCTTAGCACCAACTTCCTTTTTCCCCTAGGTTGATTAAGCAGAACAATATTCAACTTAGGGGACTTTTTAAAGGTATGTACAGCACCACAATCGTGAACGCTGACCGCATTTTAGTGATGGAACATGACAACGTTATTGAACTAGGCAACCACCATTCATTACTTAAAGAAAACGGCCGTTACGCTCAACTCTGGGCAATGCTTCAAAGTGAGCAGCTTTTACAGGGCGTGCTTACACACCAATATTATTAAATACGAAGAGGTGTAGTTAGCGCATACCCAACGACGAACTTTACCTGCTCAGGTCATGCGCTCAATACCAGCGATCCCGCGCCAATTACTGGAAAAGCCCTCTAGATACTTTCCTCAGGAGAAGGGGGGGGGCCATTTTTTAATGGCGGTCACTCAATGTTTTTTGGGGAGAAAATTTTCATAATTTGTTGAGAGGGACCTATGACGCTTGAAAATGCTCACCTGACCACTTAATAGTTAGGTTTCTCACTTGGAGATACCTAACTAATTATCTATTGACAAGCTGAGGATACCCTGCGAAAGCCAAACATAAGATTTAGCCAAACAAAAACAGCACCCTAAGGTGCCGCCTTTTAATGTATAGATATTAACTCTGCCTGCGTCGGGTCAACACTAAGCTAACCAACCCCAAGAATATTAGAGATAGCGAAGCCGGTTCGGGAACTTCTGAGAGAATAGAATTTCGAACTAAGTAAGATCCGGAATTCACATGATTTATATAATTTGGATTAATATGGCCCCAGTGGGTTTGGATATTGTCAGGTTGTTCTGTGCCGTTAAGCGAATCAGACAACATGGCTGAATTGTTGTATCCAGAGCTATACTCATCTGCAAGCAATCCCCAAGAATAACCATATCCGCTAGTAATCGTCGTAGCAATATTGTTATCGAGAAGATAATCAACATAGGTGTCACCGAGCATAGCTATCGCTGTATTTAAGCCGTTCAAACCTTCGTCGTAAGTATCACAGAAAATTAAGCCATTGCTACAAACGTTGTTTGATGAAAAACCAAAATCTAACATTAAAGCGTCAAACTCATTTCCAGTAGCATATCTCCATCCATAAAAATCACTGGTTGAATCTTGCGTTGCAGCTAAGACCTTATCATAGGACATGCCTCTTGATTCAGTTAGATCTAGCCAATCAAGTCCGCCACTGCTTGTAAACGATCCATTGTCGATAGGAAATGCATGTATTTTACTGGTACCAAGCACAAGTAGGCAGACTAAAAAGATAAAAAGCTCTCTTATTCTGGGTGACTGTTTTGGGTGCTTCAACATTTACTACTTCCTTTTTAAGGATAATTTTTTGGACGGTGATAATAGCCAAGTCTCAATTGTTACACAATGTTAACCAATGTAAATGTGAAGTAGTAGGCAGGAAAGAGGGCTAATACATTTAACCTATTGACCCCCCTTGAACAAGAGCCTGTGGTTTGCTTTCACTTAAGAAAGAAACGCTTTAACTGGTCAACGCTATAGAAATAATCAAAACTAAGACAATTAGGTCATTTTGACCGTGACTTTCAGAGGCTCCTTTGTGCGAATTTGAAAAACTATTCATTAGTCACTCAGGACTTTAAAGTCAACATATTCACCATCAGTAGCCTACTTCTCACTTAAGTTTAAAAACGAACGCTACCATCACTTCAATGGGCAGCAACTTATAGCTGGTAACGATCAGCGTATTGGGTGTGCAAGCGCACTCAATCATATTTAGAGTTGTATATATCTCTTCTAGAGGGTTATTTCTTTATGAGTCATGCTCATAGAACTTATTGTATTTTATGATTGAAGTTAACTCTTCACCATACAAGGAACCCTTTTCGGAGTACTTATCTAATTTTTTAACCAGTTCATAAGGGTCGTTTGTACTTAGATTTAAACGTCGAAATTCAACAAATGCTCTTCCCCGCGCCAAGGTGCGGTAATAGTCACTAATGGAAGCTTCAACCGATGAATACTTTTTTAACCAAACCGTTTTATCGCCACGTTTTTCGCCTGCCGCAATCCGATCATCGTTTTCATCAAACGACCAAACACCAAAAATATTATTCGCTTTCCTAAAAAATCGTGAGGTAGCCCATGAACTCTCCATGGCCGCTTGAGCCAAAGTAACACTGATGGGGTGTGGTTTTAAGGCCATGAGTAATTCTTCATCACTTGATGCGCCGTATTCTTTCTTTAAGTCTTCATACTGCTCACTTTTCCCTGCTTTCAACTCAGATGAAACATCGTTATAGCGAATGAGTAATTCACCGTAAACATCTTGAGTAACAGGAAGAATGATTGAGATAAATCGTGCCTTTTTTTCTTGCACGGTCATTTCTGGAAGCGGCTCTTTCTCTTTACTGGTATAGAAAAAGTAAGTTAAGCCAATCGCTAATAATGGAACCAGTATGATCAGTAGTTTTTTAAAGCTTAGCATTTTGCCCAAAATTGATACTCCAAATAATAGATGTCATTAGTTTTTGCCTTTTAAAGCGGGGCATACTAGCGCTATCTATTAATTATTAACAACTTTCAGCGTAAATCTGTTTCAATAACCTAGTTTGAATCCCATATTCATCCTGTCTTGCCGATCAAATTGACCAAACAAACCGTCTTGACTGCCATAAAAAAGATCAGCCCCCATGAATAGCTCTAGCTCACTCGTCATTTGGTAGATAATTTTTGGTCGGGCCAAACCATCCCCTTCATTAATATTGTGAATAAATAATGATTCTATACGTAAGGTTTCATTCATAAAGTCATGCTGTAAAAGCAGCGTGACACTTTGGTTATTTTCATCTCTAGCAATCGTTTTTTGATACTGAAACAAATGACTTTGAAACCATTGTAAACTGATAAACATGTCACTTATGCCTTGGTAGTCCACGCCAATAACGGTGCTTAGTTCTGCGCTGTTTTCTATGCCATTTAATGCAAGATTACTTGATACAAAGTAAGCATCAGTGCTGTAACCCCATTCGGCCCGAATGGTAAAGTCATCAAATGCATTACTTAGCGTACCGCCTATAAGATGACTACGTTCAAAGGTTGGAGTAATTTCAATGCGATCTTGAGACCCACTCCCAGAACTAACAAGCTGCTGATAAAGTACCGGCAGATCTTGATAGTGATAAAGGTAGTTAAACGTAATATCCCACCCTGAGTCTGTAAACATCGAATAACGTACGCCGACATCACTGTCTTTCCAAAACTTATTTGGGCTTCGCCTTTCGTTAAAGCTCACTGGTATGGCAGGCTTACCTTGACTGTCTAGAGGAGGTTTAGGTACTAGATTTTTACTGGTGAATTCAAAAGGCGTGTTAAATTCAGATAACTCATGGGTACTCGCATCGGGAATCCAGAGCAGCTGTAAGGTATCATCTTGAAAGGGTAGCTCTAAATTGACCATCCACAATGGAATACGCGAATCATCAAAATCATCGAGGATAAATTCACTATAACTTTGCGGGTTAACTTGATCTAGCACTTTAAGGCCATCTGATTGCCCCCAAACAACTTGTTGCTTCCCTGCTCGCAAAAAACCGCCGGCCAGTTCTGCATCGAAATACAGTTCTCTCAAGGTAATTTCACCATGCTGCCCACCATCACGCTGATCATTCAATCGGCTTTCATAACCTAATGAATGCTCTTTTGAGACAAACGTTGGTCCTAAATTGCCTTCAGTATCGAGTTTAATACGGGTAATCGCCGTGACATCAAATTTACCCAAGGTTTCTGTCAGTTCAGTTTGAAATAAACTCTCGAATTTTTGTAATTGATGCAGGCTTGTTGAATAACTCGCTTCCTGCTCCCAAACGCTGCTTATTTCAGCAAGACTATATTGACTATTCAACAATATACTTATGTTCAGTATGTAAAATATCGACTTAGTAATATTCATCATTACCGCCCCTTCGACAATGATCTTTTGGTAAAGATACTGTCAGCAACGGGCGTTTTGTAATCCACCTCACTAAAATTAAATACGGTACTATGCCCTGTTTTATGGTTCTGAATACTCATTTGATGTCGGGTCCAAACCCCATCTATTTTTCGAATATCATCCACCAAGAGCGTTTTTAAAAACTTACCTTTTACGTCCCAATAATCAGCTTTCACAATCGACCATGAATTCTGATCAACCCAGAGACTAACCCGTCCATACCCCAGTTCTTTTGCAATTTTTTTTGTTTTCGGAATGCCGTCTAATTTGTAAGTTTTATAGCTTTGCAATGCTTCTTCTGCAAGGAGTGTGTAATCAAAGTCTGATGTTTCAATTTTACCTTCTTTCTTTATATCGTCGTAAGTAAAATCAGTACCTAAGAAATAGTCGCCTCGATCTGACGCGGAGATACGTCGCACCTTGCGCAATGCTGGAAGATAGAGCCATTGGTCATCGTCTTTTTTAACATCAACATAATCATAGGTCATAAACCCTGTGCCTTTGACATTGCTAGGTTTACGGTAAAAAATTATCGTTCGTTTTTGATCGCCGATGTATTTGCGATAACCAGTCGTCGAACGGGTTCGTGACTTCCCTCTTTTATCGGTCATCGTCATATCTAAGCGACGGCTAACATACTCACCATCATCTTCTTGGTTTACTTGGTTAACGATCCATTCGGCATTAGGTAAACCTGTAGCACTACTCTCTAAATCAGATAGCTCAACGGCTTCACTATTTTGACTGATAAATAACCATCCAATAATGCTTATCACTGAAACCATACCTAATGCTTTCGACCATGGAACTGAGTTTGTATTTTTCTCCGGCGTACCTATAATAAACTTTGGTCGAAATACTTTAACCATAGCTGGCAGCAAGGTCATGCTTGCAATAAAGCTCATACTAACGGCTAAAACAACGATCGTACCAAAGTTATTCAGAGGTACTACTTTGCTGGAAATTAGCACACCAAAGCCGCACGCAATGGCTAGAAAATTAAACAATAAGGCTCTACCAGTGCTAGGATAAAACGCCTTAATAACAGAGATTAGATCCAACTCTTGATTGCCATACTCTGCTTTTTCTTGGCTTTCTATTGCTTGATAAAGACTCTTAAGTCGATCAATAGTATGAATAGCAAAATCAACCCCCAAACCAATCGCAACCGATGCAAACATCGATGTTCCGATACCTAGATTGATCCCCATCGACACCATCGTTGAGTACACAAACAAAATAGAGCCCGCAACTGGAATCAATGAATAAACCCCTGCTAATGCCGACTTAAGCAGCAGTGCTGACACCATCCAAACAAGCAGTAGCGCAATACCAAGCCCCGTAAAATGGCTTTCCCCTAAATCCTTTATCCAATGATAATTAACATTTACACGCCCACTTAGCGTCGCATGGAGGCCTTGGGTATTAAATTCAGAATCAAGATGCGCTTGTAGTGATTCAATCACACCTTTTGTTGCCTGAAATGAACCATCATCTAAGGTCAGCCTGATATTCGCTATTTGGTAGTCATAATCTACTTCTTCCTCAAAATCAGTTGGGTCGGCAGATGCGGAATATATTAGAAAATACTGTGCAACGAGCTCTTTTGTTTCTGGTAATCGATAGTTTTGAATGTCACCACCCGTTAATGACCGATTCATCTGTTTTAAATAATCAACGATCGAAGTTGCGCCATTTACATGCGGCAGGGTTTGGGCAAAGTGCTGTAAGTTATCCATTCGCCTTAGAACATCAGGCTCGAAAAGGCCTTCTGGGTTCTTGGTCTCCACCACAATATCAATGTTGTTGGTGCCGTTAAGGTGTTGATTAATCGCGACATCTGCCTTGTATATAGACTCACTCGGGTCAAACGTTTTGATTCGATTTTCATCAACCGTTAAATAACTTGTTGCATAAAGCCCACTCAGCGTTAATATCGTAAAGATTGCTATCGTGCTACGACTGTAGCGTAAGGTAAATTCACCCATCACCACGATGATACGACTAAAAGCATCGCGCTTTTTCTGTTGAGCATTTTGAATGAATTTAGGATGTACTTTTGGCTTAATAATTGAAATCGCAGCAGGTAAAAATATCATCGAATACAGCCCGGCAATCATCACACCAATTGCAGTAAATAAACCAAAGAATTTAAAGGGAGGCATATACGCCGCAAAATAAAGCCCTAGAAACCCCGCGGCAGTCGTTAACGTTGTTAAGGTGATAGGTCGCCACATTTCAACCATTGAGTCCACGACAATACTACTTAGATTTCTTTGTGGCGTTTGTATTTGGCGTTCAAAATAAGCATTAAAGATATGAATCGCATCGGCGACAGAGATACCGATTAGTATTACCGGCATTGCATTCGTAATCACATAAAAAGGCACATTACTCATGGCCATTAAGCCTAGAGTCATCAATACCGAAGCAGCAATCACAACATTACCTAGAATAGCGGGGCTAAACCGCCTGAAAGCGATAAAAATGATTATCGTGATGATCAAACCTGCCAGTGGGTTCAATCGCTGAGCGTCACTATCAATGTACTGACCTAAAAAACCAACAACAGCGCCTTCTCCTGCGATGTGAATACGGTCATGTCCTGTGACGGGAGCTCGCGAGATGATCTCTTGTATAGACTGATAAGTTGCTTCAACTTGGTCTTCATTTTCTATTTCTGCAACGATCAATGTTGCTTTACCCCCTTCAGCAACCAAGCTTCCCTGATAAAGAGGAAAATTTTGAATGGCTGTTTTCAATTTCGCAATATCTTCTTGAGTATTTGGCAAGTTTTCAAAAAATGGTTTCACCTCCATCCCATCGTCAGTTCCGGTGATATTATTTTCTGTTGCCAGGCTCATCAGACGATCGGTATTGATATTTTCTAAATTTATTAACTCATCACTCAACCACTGCACTAAAGCTAAGGTATCGGCACTATAGATACCTTGGTCACTTTCATTCACAATCGCAATCACCATCGGGTCACTTAAACCAAACATCTCTTTCACTTTATTTTTGTATAGCAGTGCGGGGTTATCCTCCGCTAAAAAGGCATCACTACGCGTATCTTTCGTCAAGGAGGGTAAAAAGATTAATACGCTTGCCATTAATATCATCGTGGTAATCACAACAAGCTTAGAGTGATTGACGATTAGCCAAAAGAAACGTCGGGCGGTTTTATCTACTCGACCTTCCGCTTCAAATATGTGGTTAGAGTTTGTCATCGCTTCACCTTCAATAAATATGCATATACATGCTTTTAGTTAAAAAATATCAGCCTTTAAGACTGACGATAGCAGTACTCAATGAATGCAGCAGAGCGGTATTCTTATCGCCTAATTTTGCTTTCACTTCAATTTGTGCCTGCTGCCATTGTGCTTTTGCTTGTTCAAATAACTTTTCACCGTCTTTGCTTAGGCTCAGCACTTTTACACGTCGATCATCACCTTCATGAGCTGAAATAAATCCGTCTCTAAGAAGTGGTTTAAGGTTTCTGGACAATGTAGTTTGATCTAACACCAGAACTTCTTGCAGCTGTTTGTTGGTTGTTTGACCCAAAAATGTAGTAGCCCGCAATATTGCGAACTGAGTTCCTTTAATGCCACACTCTGCAAGATAGTGATCATAAATCTGACTCATCACACGGTTAGCCTTTCTTAAATTCAAGGATAAGCAAGGGTCAAAATCATCCGGCATTACTGGTAAGTCATTCATCACTTAGTATTAGCCTATTAGAGTTTAGATAATAATGACAATATTTGCATGCATATACATATATGTCAATATTTTTTACGATATAAATAAAAAGCCACAAGAAAATCCTGCGGCTATAAACTTAAATCAAAATAGATGCCTGTATTTTTCCTAGGCGATTAATGATGCGTAAGCCGTTGTAAATGCTGGCTCTTGAAAAGCTTTAAGCCCTGTTTCTACAAAGGAAATTTGCACAGGATTTTGTTTTAATATTTCTTTCGTCTCGATTGGAGAAACGATTTCTACCTTTAAATCTTGAATGAGTTCAATCGCTGCTTCAAGTTTGAAACCGACTGCTCCACCAGAGAACTTCCCTTTCATATTACGTTGTCTAATAATAACTTTATCTATTTTATAATCTGCAATCAACTTTGCAAAAGCAAACTGGAAACCGATTAATGCGGCTTGGGTAGTGGTATTTTCTAGTGAAACACGTCGGACGCGACAATCAGGTAGGTCAAATAAACCTTCAGACATCGATAATAAACAGATATTTGCATCATTCCCTTTTAATTCAACACCGCACACTCTCATTTTATTACTCTCTGGCCAATAAATACTTCATGAGAAGGCATTGTAATGCAAAACGAAGAACTAGTAACTCGCGCGTTCAAGTAATAACGAATCACGAGGTATTATTTAGAGGCGGTACTAACGGATTGAGAAATTTCTTTATTATGTTCAGCACAAGTGACAACGCGGTTTCGCCCCTGCTCTTTAGCAATATATAAAGCATCGTCAGCGCGTTTAAGCGGCTCTGTAAACTCTGTTTCTTCTGAGTTTAGCTGCGCAACACCTATACTTACTGTAATTTTAAGATCTGCAGGCTGCAAAGTTTCTATCGCTGCGCGTAGTTTCTCAGCTTTTATCTCTGCTTGGACGACATCACAATGATCAAGCAGTAATACAAATTCTTCACCACCAAATCGAGCGAGTACGTCTTCTTTGCGTTTTTCGACAGAAAGGCAATCAGCAACAGCCTTTAAGACATCGTCCCCAACAGCATGGCCATGGTTGTCATTAATTGATTTAAAGTGATCAATATCCATCATTAAGACACTTAGCGGGTAGTAATGTCGTTTTGATTTAGAAACTTTATGACTTGCAGCAGCTAATAAAAAATAGCGATTATATAAGCCCGTAAGCTGGTCATGCATCGCCATATTTTGTAACTTGTCATGCTGTAATTTCAAGGTAACATGCGTTTTCACACGAGCGGCAACAATCGCAGGGCTAATTGGTTTAGTAATGTAATCAACAGCACCTATTTCTAAGCCTTTCTCTTCTTCATGAATTTCATTTTTGGCGGTCACAAAAATAACAGGAATTGAGGCTGTATTTATACTTGATTTCAGAATAGTACAAACTTCATAACCATCCATTTCGGGCATATCTATATCTAGGAGGATCAAGTCAGCCTCTAGCCCAGTTTGAATGAGCTCTATACATTGCTTGCCTGATGTTGCTACTTTGATCTGATAAGTATTTTTTAAACAAGCCGCTAAAACCTGAATATTAACAGGTTCATCATCAACAATTAAAACAACTGGTTTTTCTTGCACTTGTCCCTCCCCCTTTACTTATTTGGCAATTTCAAAACCAGATAATGATTCAATCTCTCTAAGGATAGTCATTGCTGTTGAATTTTCAAATTGTTTGATTTTCTCTATGAAGTCCACAACCAAAACCTGGATTTCTTGTGAGACATCAGCCTGACTTAGCGATGTTAGCTCAGTGGGATCGATATAGTCGTTGGCTTCCAAGTTTTTATGCAGGGCTGACATTATTTGTATGAATTCATCTACCTTTATTTTCACACCATTATTTTCCACCCCCTCATTAAACTGAGCCTCGCTTGGATCTTTTTCTAGATACTTATTAAAGACTGTTATAAGTGCATTATTTTCCTCTTCAAAGCCAGAAATTTGATTCTCTAAGTACGCTATATCTTTATTTTTTGCTGCCAACTCCATGGCCGCAGACACACTTTGCAATTTTAATCCGCCTAAATTGGCCGCAACCCCTTTTATACTATGAGTAAGATGTGTTGCCTTTTGATAATCCACCGCAGAAATCGCTGTTTTTAGCTCAGTTAACTGTTTTTTCGCATCTCGAACAAAGATACCAGCTAAAGTCTTAAGTAGCGCTTCATTACCACCAATACGAATCAAAGCGCCCTCTTTATCCCAGGTCAAATCAATGATATTATTTTTGGTATCGCTATTTTCCTGCACTCCTGAAGATTTTATGTTTGACGAATCTTCACTACCTTTGAGCGTAACTGTTTGCAATTCTCCGCCAACAGAGAACTTCAAATATTGTTTCAATTTATCAAGTAACGCCTCTGGATTTACCGGTTTACTTAAATAGTCATCCATGCCTGCTGCCAGGCACTTAGCTCTATCACCCTGCATGGCATTGGCTGTCATGGCCACAATGGGAATCGCTTTATATTGCTCTCCCGCTTCACCCGCACGTATTGCTCGCGTTGCTTCATAACCGTCCATCTCAGGCATTTGACAGTCCATCAACACTAACGAATAGGGTAATGTATTATGCGTCAGCATCAATGAGTCAATGGCCTCTTTTCCATGGTTTGCGATATCCGCTTGCAATCCAAGGTCATTCAAAACACCTTGCGCAACCATTTGATTAATATGATTATCATCAACTAAAAGAATACGAATGCCTTCCGACCAACAAGGTAACTCAGCCCCTTTGGATAAAGTTTGTAAACGTTCTTTTGTGACCAAAGGCGTTGCACTTTGTAGCTTTCGCCCCTCTTTAGATACCGCAGCTAAAGCATTAAATAAATCTGATGTATTAGTTGGTTTAGAAAAATAAGCGCTAAAGCCTAAATCAGTATATTTTTTAGCATCACCATGTGACGCCATAGATGTCATCATAATGAGCTTCATATGATTAAAACGCGGGTCTGCAACCAGCAGTTTACCTAAGGTTTCACCATCCATTTTGGGCATCTGCATATCAAGTAAAGCGACATCAAAAAAGTTTTCATGATCTTGCTGACTAACCATTTCATCACAAATAGATAGCGCTTGCTCACCGCCACTTGCTTCCGTAATGGTTACCCCCCAATTTTCTAATTGACCTCGCAACACCTTTCGGTTAGTCGCGTTATCATCAACAATTAAAATATTTAATTTATCAATTTCTATTTGAGGAACAAGCTGCTCAGACAACTCACTTTTTTCCAATAAGACCATCACTTCAAACGTACTACCCTCACCTTCGTTACTATCTACATCAATGGAACCATTCATTAACTCACAAAGCCTTTTAACAATAGTGAGTCCCAAGCCCGTTCCACCATATTCACGCGTGGTTGAGGTATCAACTTGACTAAAAGAATCAAATAACGACGCTTGCTTATCCTTTGGTATACCAATCCCAGTATCGGCCACAGTCAAATTCAACTGTACACCTAGGTGACTCATTTTTTCGACAGTCGCTCGAATGACAATTTCACCTTGAACCGTAAACTTAATCGCATTGCCTACCAGGTTAGTCAATATCTGTCTTAAGCGACTTGGGTCCCCTCGAACCATAGCTTCTTCGACATTATTTGTGTCTAGCACCAGCTCTAGCCCTTTTGCTTGTGCAGTATAAGCCATCGTTTCAGTAAATTCGGACAGCATCGAATGAAGGTTAAAATCGATAATTTCCAGTTCAAGCTTGTTTGCCTCAATTTTGGAAAAGTCCAGAATATCATTGATCAAAGATAGTAAAGATTGGCCGCTTGATTGCGCGACATTTACACGTTGAAGCTGCTCCGACGTTAATGTGGATTGCTTTAATAAACCTAACATACCAAGCACCCCATTCATGGGAGTGCGTATTTCATGGCTCATACTGGCTAGAAAGTTACTCTTTGCAAGCGCAGTTTCTTCAGCGCTATTTTTGGCCGAGACCAGTGCTTGCTCAGCCTCTTTACGCATACTAATATCAACACTGGTGCCAATCATTCTCAATGGACGACCATCTTCATCCCACTCAACAACTTTTCCGGTATCTAACACCCAAACCCAATGCCCTTCTTTATGCTTCATCCGAAGTTCAAAGGAGTAGCTATCCGAATCACCATGCCAATGTTGCTCTAAGAGCTGTTGAGATAACATCAAATCACTTGGCTTTATCAATCCTTGCCAAGTTTCGATATCACAATTTCCTAGCTCTCTCAAGCTATAACCTATAAGTTGAACCCAGCGTGCGTTAAACCTAACTTTTCCAGTTTTTACCTGCCAATCCCAAACTCCTGCATCCGTTGCCTCAATCACTAAGTTCAAGCGCTTTTGACTTTCTTTTAGCGCTTGTTCTACTTGTTTACTTTTAGAAATATCAGTACGAATCGACATATAACTTGTTGGTTTTCCGTCCGCATCCAGAAATGGTACGATCGTATTATTCACCCAATAAATTTGGCCATCTTTCGATTTATTACACACAATACCGTGCCAGGCACGACCCGCCGAAATTGTTTCCCATAAGGTTTTATAAAATGCCGGAGGGTGAAATCCTGATTTGAGTATTCGATGATTCTGCCCTAACAACTCATTCCGGCTATACCCGCTAATGAGACAAAACTTGTTGTTTACCGAGGTTATCATGCCACTGACATCGGTCGTTGAAACCACCGCATGCTGATCTATTGCTGCGCGCTGTGTTTCAAGTAACTCTAAAGCCGCTTGTGCTTCATTCGTGCGCTCATGCAAGGCTGCTTCATGGATGGTGCGCACATCCAACATATGATTAAAAGCTCGCCCCATATGCGCTAACTCTTCATAATTTGACATCTCCAGCTTCTGAGCGCCACCTCCGTCAGCAGCTCTTCGACTCGCATCAGCTAAGGCAATGATTGGCCTTGATATACGTTGAGACAATATGTAAGCAACAAGAATAACCACCAATGCCGTAATCAGCAGTAACATCATGCTAATTCTGGTCAAGGTACTTGTAGAAGATAAAGCCACTTGTTTTGCTTCTTCAGTCACTAATGTCCATTCAGTATTTTGTATATGAATAGTTTTACACAAGCCGAGGACTTTTTTTCCTATTAGGTTGGTATAAGAATTAACGCCTGTCACTGAGCCCTCTTGGACAGACTGACATTTTGATGTTTTGCGTACCAATACCTCTTTCCAGTCAGCCTTTACCGGTGTAAGCAAAAAATTATTGCGATTAATAAGATATTGATAAATATGTTTTTTATTGGATTCAAGTTTTAATAAAGTAAAGACTCGATCAAGGCTTAGCTGTATAACAATTGCGCCAATATTGTCCCCATCCTGACTGATAACGGGCGAACTGATAAACACAGAAAGATATTTTTTAGATAACGTTACCCGCTCCAAATCAGAAATATTACTACTTCCCTCATATAAAGTTCGTGCTAACGCTTCAGCAAACAAAGTCCCTCCATAAACACTTTCCTCCTCTAACGCATTCGTACCGAGTTCAGCATTATTTTCTACGCTGTAGAGTATGTTACCAGAGGGGTCGATTAATAATATGTTATGAATGTAATCATAATGATCGAATATGGTGACTAAATAGTCTTGATTTGCACTCACTCGTTTAGCCCATTCTGGACTTTGAGTGTATTGAGTCAAAGGCAATTTACTTAATTCAAAGCCTTCTCTCAAACTAATTAATAGCTCCGAGCTAAGCTTGGACTTTGCATAATGGCTTAAGTCTTTAAAACGATCTTCAAACCATGTTTCTACTAGCTCAGCTTTAAAGTCAGCACTATCTTCCAAGCGGCTCATGACAAGCTCACTCAGGTTTTTTTCCGCCTGCTGAAAACCAACCCAAGAAACAATACTCATAGGAAAGAGCGATAGAATTAGAAACCAAAACAATAGACCACGACGTAAACTGCGGTTTTTGCCAACAGCCAAATTATGTGAAAAAGTTTTCATTCAACAACCATCAATATTTCACAGAAAAAATTAACTGACATATAGAAATTTGGTTGCTTGGTACATTTCGCCATATAAGCGTATTCCATTAGTTTAAAGGTGCTTAACAAGCATAGTATATATTTGCTACTTTATACCGTTAAAAACAGGCCAATAAATATTTGCAACTATCTCCGCCAAAAGACATTTATAATCGCACCAAAAAGAATGAATCCGCCCCCTAAAGAGACCCATAAACCAGGTATTTCACCAAACATAATCCAGCCCAATAACACAGCAAAGACAACTTGTAAGTAAGAAAATGCCGTCGCCTTACTCGCGGTTTCAGTTTTCATTGCTTTAGTTAACCCAATTTGGCCAATCTGAGTAAATACACCAACCAATAATAGTGTTAACCAAGTCCAACCCGTAGGCATGACAAAGTCACTCCCCAGCAAGCTAAGTGATATAGGTAATGCCACCATAGGGAAGTAAAAAATAATAACCGAAGCATCTTCCGTTTCATTTAATTTTCTAACTAATACATAAGCAACAGCACTACCAAAAGCCCCAAGTACCGCCGCACTGATTGCAAGTAATGAGAAATCGTTTTTACTCACACCAAAAAGTATGTCGGGGCGAGCGACCAGTAATAGGCCAATAAAACTAAATATGATGCTCAACATCGTAGATGTTTGAATGCGCTCCTTTAAGAAGATTAAAGCTAGCACCGCTGTAAACATCGGATGTAAATACTGTAAAACCGTTGCTTCTGCTAAAGGAAGGTGAGTAATTGCGTAATAAACGCACATCAAAGCCAAAGCACCAACCGTACCACGTGAAAGCAACAAGCGCTTTTTATGACCCAGTAACGAAATGCCTTTTCGTCTCACATCGATATAACTTAAAACCAACGAGACTAGTGCACGAGCGGCCACAATTTCTAATACAGGCATCCCTTGTCCACTTGCTAACTTCACACACACAGCCATGAGCGAAAAACCAAATGCACTTAAAATCATGTAACGCATCCCCAATGAAAACGTTGAATTGATCCATTGTGTTAATGACATTACATTCGGGATTTTCAAAACCTAGGTAACCTTTTTAGGAATTCATGAAGACAATAAGCTATATTAATCACTATTATTTGCATTCTATGTCAATCATAGCGTTATTTCTGCTTTCGCGGCTGTTAAAAGGTGAGTTATAAATTGATAGCTAGTGTTTTATTATTTTTTCACTCTAATTGGCTCAACGTCATCGCCTTAATTTGGTTTTTATTTTGCTTTAATGGCTATATGTATTATGCGAAAAAGCATAGCTACGACCACCCCTGTTTAGCATCACTACTGCATAAATATCGTCATCAATGGATGTTACGCATGCTCACTAGAGAAATGCGAATTGCTGATAATGCCGCCATCGCAAACTTGGAAAAGAGTGTCGCTTTTTTTGCCTCCACAACGATGCTGATTTTAGCTGGCTTAATGACCATATTAGGATCTACAGAAAAAGCAATTGGACTAATGGAGGGCTTTCCCTTTTCGGTGACAGCAAGCCGTACTGAGTGGGAAGTTAAAATTGTTGTACTCATTATTGTGTTTGTTTATGCTTTTTTTAAGTTCACATGGAGCTTAAGGCAATATGGTTTTGTAACGATTATGGTTGGTGCTGCGCCCGTTGAAAGCGAGCTAAGCGATGAAAAAGAATTAGATCAGAACTTAAATGAGAAAAGAGAAGCGCTCGCAAAACGTATTGCTTCAATGATTTCTATGGCTGCGAATAATTTTAATATTGGTCTTCGTACCTATTACTATTCCATTGCCATATTAACGTGGTTTATAAACCCCTGGTTTTTTATGGTGAGTACAACAGGAATTGTATTTATTCTTTATCGAAGAGAGTTTAAGTCATCCACGCTTAAAATATTAATGATGGACGACTTTGGTGTGCCTAAACCTAAAAAGTAATAATAACAGCTAGAAGCCAAAACCAAGGGAGACATAAGACGTATCTTCCGAGTTTTGCATAATAATTTGCACTACCCAAATTCTCAAGCCTAGCTCAACACTTAAACCACCCAGACCACTATCATGCTTTCGGTTATTGTCTGAGTCTAAAAAATTATACGACAGCCCCATATCAACACCAAAAAATGAAGAGGCACTCGTATAACCGAGATTGACCTTCTCTCCTTCTTTACCCACACCAATACGAGCGGTAGGGCCTTCAAACGCGGCACCTTGTCGCTTAAAGTAAGAAACACCAAAATAATGTGTGTCACCGATGAGATTATCGTCAGCGACATAGATGTAACGTGGCGTCCAGCCTTCCACTTCAAATTCAGCAAATGCATTAAAAGAGCAAAGTGTAAAAAGTGCAAATAATAATATTTTTTTCATAAGCCTGATGCGTAATTCCATGTAAGCGACTACTAAAAGTTGAACGTGTAAACAGATTTTGAAGCCTACTATATTGCACAATATGAAACCAAGAACCATGCCTCCTATTTCATCAAAGTTCACTAAAACTTTAAAAAGAGTGCTTTAATTTCACACAAACAGATAACGACCACCACTTGCCATAGCAATCACAAACAAACCAAGCATCAAATTTACACCGATAATAACACGTATTTTATTTAGCGTAGCGCCAGCCTCTACCCATGATTGTGCCGTAACAAAGCGCTTCAACTTACTAAATAATGCAAAATATACATGTAGATATAGGCCTATCATTAAATAACCAAGCACCATCATAATATGTACATGTTTACCTACGCCTGCCATACCGCCAAATATCGCAATCATGCCATGACCAGATAGCACGATAACCAACACAGACAACCACACCCAAGGAAAAAAACGCTTAAATACGCCACACCAAAGCGGTAAGCGCACATTTGGCTCCAATAATGTTGCTGCAACAGGCCGCAAACAAACATAGGCGAAAAACATCCCGCCAACCCAAATTACTGCCGAAAGCAAATGTAATATCAAGAATAATGCCGTCATAAAATAATCTCTAAATAAATGTAACTAAAAGTTATTCGGTTATTAAGGTCGATACATTAGCATAGATGTATCGCTAAGAAAGGAATTATAACTTGGGGCAGACGCATAAAATTTAGACAAAAAAAATCCCAGCTAAAAGCTGGGAAAACAAGAGTACACATGAAAAAAGGTTAATTTGAACAAGTCGGGCCTGAATCGGCTTGCTCAAATTCAATAATTTAATAATAGAGCTGAAGTTGCGATAAGTCTGTTGGTAAACAATTGCAAAATGTAATTTTTTATTACCGAAACAATATTCAGCCCCATCTTTAAGCTAGACATATATGTTTTTAATGGCCTTTTAAGGCTTCAACCACCTCCGCTACCCAGTGATTTGCTTCTTTATAGGTATTTAAAATTGTTTCCGGCACGCTATCTATCTTGTGAGGTTGTTGGCTGGCGGTATATTCAAAATCACAAACAGCGCCCAATATAGGCCCTAAGTCCCCTTCACCCTTCAGAACAGCATGATTCACTGAATCTGATAAATTTACTTGCGCAATAAAGTCACGAGCAGAAACCTTCAATAAAATATCTACCCCCGACACTAAACCCACCAGAAATGCAGAAGAAGCATAATCAACTAAATCTACATTCTCACGACACAATAATTCACACGTTTTAGCTCTTAACAGGACTAATCGGCAAGCCTCAATATGCACATTGCCATTGGATAAGAACGCGATCATCATCGCCCATTGTCGAAGCATATCAACCCCCAAATAAATCAAAGCGGCTTGAAGGTCTTCTACAGGCTTTGGCAATGAAAACAATGAGCTATTAATAATTTTTAGCATTTGCATCGTCAGTTTAGGGTCTTGACTCACTAATGCTGCAACCTGTTGCATCGTAATCCCTGGCCGGTCCAGCTCTTTTAGCAATTTAATTGTGACCGCGGTACCGGGACGTATCGAAGAGCCCATCACGGGTTTAGGTTTCGCTAAAAAGTAACCCTGAACAAGATCAAAGCCGACATCTTTACATAACTCGAATGCATCTTCATCCTCAACACGTTTCGCGACCCACTTGCATTCATGCCGATTAACTTTGCGCATTTTCTCTCGCAATACATCATCATCCAATAACAGGACATCAATTTTGACATAGTCCATAATAGGAATGATTTCATCCCACTTTGTATGAAAATCATAACAATCTAGCGCAAAAGTAAAACCAAGGGCCTTCCAAGCTTTGACAGACTTAATCAATACCTCAGAAGGTTCTACTCCCTCAGTCAGTTCAATGACGACACTTTTAGAAGAAACTGGAAGTGAATCGAATTCAAGTATAAATTGGCTATCTACATTCACAAAAACAGGTAACTGACTTTCATCTGACTCTTCAGAAATGCTAGCACAATAGTTAACCAATACTTGACTCGTCGCTATTTCGCCTCCGAAGTCCTCTGCCGACGACCCCATAGGCGTACGAAATAACAATTCATAGGCATAACAATTTTTTTTAACATCATAAATGGCTTGTTTTGCTAAAAGTATGTATTCCGGAACTGGCATATCCTAACCTATTGTTAAAAGCGTAATAGTGTAAGCAGATATAAAGCCTAGACGCCCAAGTAAGTAAAATCCATCCAAACTATGTATGAAAATGATATCAAGCTATAATTTTTGTCATTTTTCTTAATATATAAGATAAAACTAGATTTTTACCCATATACATCCATAATAAAGAAATCGTTGTTCATTTGATTACCTGGAAACTACGATAATAAAAAAGCTAAATATCCATGAAAATACAAAACATCTTTAAGTTGCTGAAGCGGTTAACGAAACATACCAGTGTAAAAGAACTGGTAAACGAGTTAACTGAACTGTTAATTGAAAATTTCTCAGGTGTACAACTCACTGTTTACGAAATTCAGGCATCCCGCGAAGATGAAAGCAAAACACAACGTTTAATATGCTTTGACTGCTTAAATCCTGATGACACGATCTTACTGAATGATGATAAGAACCTTTACGAAGCATATACCAGCGCTCTGGAAGTAAATGGAGCTTATGAATTTAAAAAACAAACAATCATTTTTCCTGTTGTGCTCTACGATAAGTCAATATCACACCTAATTAGTATTAAGCATTCATATCCTGAAGGTAATGGTGCAGACTTACTCATTGGGTTGATGCAGATATTTACCGATATCTTTCGAAGCATACATGAAAAAGGCTACGACCCGCTTACACGTATTTTAAACCGTCAAGCCTTTGACCAAGTAGCAACAGACTTATCTTATACCGACAAACCAATTTCTAACAGCGGCACTGACCGATCATTCAAAGCAATTGCAATTTTAGACATCGATAAATTCAAATTAATTAATGATAATTATGGTCATGCAATTGGCGACGAAACGCTTGTATTATTTGCACAAACCATTCGTTCAGTTCTTCGACAGGACGATCTTTTTTTCCGCTACGGTGGTGAAGAGTTTGTCGTATTAGTCAAACAAGCTCACGCCGAGCAAGCATTTACGGCGCTTGAGCGTTGCCGTGAAGCCGTTGAAGCACGCCGTTTTCCTCAAGTCGGGCAAGTCACTGTCAGCATTGGTTATGCGGAATTGACGCCTAAATCGCAACTCGCCAGCGTACTATCCAAGGCAGATAAAGCCTTATATCACATCAAAAACAATGGCCGAAACCAAGTAAAGTCCTACGAACACTTATTAAAAGAAGGCCTGCTTGAAGAGGTAAAAGCCATAGAAGGCACCGCCGATTTCTGGGATTAACATGCTAAGACCTTACTCACTTATTAATTCTCACGGCAAACCTCATTTTGGCCACTTCGCTCAACCCGTTAACGAAGTTAATGTTCAAAACTGTGATTATCGCACCCCGATGAATGCACCTGCGGGCAAATGGAAAAAGCATTTTCATTTCAAACGTTTTCAATATTTTGGTGGTATTAGCAACGATCTGATTTTTGGCTGTGCTTTGGCAGACCTTCGCTATATCGGTGCTGTTTTTATTTATGTTTACCGTTTATCTGACGGTAAAATGAAAACTTGGCAATTTAAAAAGCCACTTTCTCTCGGTTTAAATCTCACCAACCGTCCCGATAACGGTGTAAGCACATTTAAATCTGGAAAGCGTAACATTCAAATGCACTACCAGCTAAACTCTCAAGGAGAACGCCGAAAGACCTTAGATGTTGATTTTGGTTCTGAGTTAAAAGTTCAAGCAAAAATGATCGAAAACAGCGATTTCCAAACCATGACACTTTGCACCCCAACGGCAGTCAATGGCTGGGTTTATGCTCAAAAAACAGCAGCGCTAAGTGTATTCGGTCAAGTTGAATGTGAATTAGGCAATTTCAACCTTCAGGAATCAAACTGCTATGGCCATCATGATTTTTCGGCGGGTTATATGCGCAGAGAAACATTTTGGAACTGGGCATGTTTCTCTGGTACAGGTTCCCCCGTTAAAGGAAAAAATAAAACTCAACCATTAGGCTTAAATGTATCATGGGGCGTTAACGAGACGGGTTTTTCTGAAAACTGCTTTTGGGTAGGTAAGCACTTACATACCCTCCCTCAGGTGCAGTTTAAATTCAACCGAGACGATGAACATTCCAACTGGCGAATTACGAGCCAAAATCAACAAATTGACCTGCGCTTTAAACCCGAAGGTATGCACAAAGAACGATTAAATGCTGGCATTATGGCGACTAATTTCAAACAGATATTTGGCCGGTTTAACGGTCACTTGGTCTCGGAAGATGGCCAGCGTTTTGAAATTGAAGACCAATATGGTTTTGTCGAGGATCAATATTCCAAGTGGTGATAATTTCTTCCACCATCTTTCATATTGTAGATAATATTTAGGCATTAACGATTAGCCACAAGTTTTTAGCCTCCCATAAGAGTAACTTTACTGTACGAATACTATTTAGAGCGCCAAATACTCGCGCCCAACCATACCATTCGAAGTTTTTTCTTCATTAACTCCACAAACTCATGTTCTTGATTTGCACTTGAATCATTCAAATCTAAAACATCGATGGTTGCATCAAATACGGTAGAAACAATTAATTGAGACATCATATCCCGGTCTGAACCAGACATATCAGACAAAAAAGGCACCGAACGAATATCTGATGAAAGCTCATTCTCAAAGTATTTTAATTCATTCCGAATAGCTTGCCTCAACACGGGCGTTCCACCCGTCCGACACTGAGACATAAAATAAAAATGGCTTTTATGCTGGCAAACAAAATCAACGTATACCTCTATTGAGCTATGAAGCTGGCCTTTTTTATAACCATCATTTTGACGAGCAGCCCGCATCATCTTACGTAAGACCAAGCCCAAGTCATCCACCACATTCAGCCCTAACTCTTCCATATCAGTAAAATGGCGATAAAAAGAGGTAGGTACAAGCCCAGCGTTTTTAGCCACCTCTCGCAGGCTAATACTAGCAAAGTTATTGCCTGCACCAACAATACTTAAGGCTGCATCAATCAGCGACTGCCTGGTGAGGCTCTTTTTTTCTTCACGACTTAACATAGTTTTCATTTTCGTATTTCATTCCGAATTCATTTCAGGCGAACAACTCACGCTTATTCAGTGTTCACTTGTACACCAACAATTCTTCAAAAGAATTAATCTGGCGGTATCATATACTTAATACACATTTCATTAAAGCATATCAACAAGCACTTTCAGAGTACAGTTGTTGACTATGTTTATTTTTTACTCTAGATTGGCACTCACTTTGTTCAAAGGCACTTAAATGGAGCTACGCATGACCCAAGATAAAAATGTCCAAACACTTGCTCACCAACTACTCGAGCTACATTTACAACATGAACTTGCCGCTTTTAGCCCTGATAAACTAATAGATTGGGCTCGTAATGAATCATCTGCCCTGTTTGAATGGTTACAAACAACTCAACTCACACAATTCGTTACCGCAGAACAAATTAAAACCGTTATAAAAACCAATGTAGTTGAAGACGACCTACCTGGTGCTATTGCTGAAATTGCGGGCGAAGCAGCGACTCGTTTATTTACGTCAGCCGAACACAAAAGAACAGCGCTAAAAGATATAATCAGTCGCGCTGAATATGAAAGCTTTGTGGATAAGCTCATCGAGCTAGAAGAACAACGCAAACAGGGGCTAGATAAAATAATTGACTTGCCATTATACGGAGATTTAATTTCGGGCGTCGTATACCAAGCAATTACCCGTTATATTTATGAAAGTAATATCCTCAGCAAAAAAGTACCGGGCGTTTCATCAATGCTCAAGATGAGCAAAAGTGTACTCAAAAAAGCAGCACCAAAACTAGGTAGCGGTATTGAAGATAGCGTAAAAAGCTATATTACGGACAGCTTAGAATTTATACTTGATGAAAGTAAAACATTCTTGAATGAGTCAGTCACTGATGAACAACTTAAAGCTTCCGCCTTGGACCTTTGGGACATGCTCGAAGATAAAACTTTAGGTGATTTTCAACAAGGAATGGATAGCCTGGATCTCTCTGAATTTGTGGTATTAGGCTATGAATTTTGGCGACACTTCAGAACGTCAGACTATTTCAAGCACGCATATGAAACAGTCGTTGATTATTTCTTCGAAAAATATGGCACGGTTGAATTTGGAATTTTGCTTGAAGACTTTATCATTACGCCAGAACGTGCAATGAAAGAAGTGGAGCTGTTTGCCCCGCTTGTTCTAAACACATTAATTGATAGCGGCCAACTTGAAGGTTTAATCAGGCGACGATTAGCAGCCTTTTATGATTCTGAAGCGGTGCAAACATGCATCAATAGTCACTAATTGCTTTAATAGGGTGCGCTATAAAGCCCCTTAAGCTAGACCATTTCAAGAATTATCCTTCAGGTTTTGGAGCTTTAAACTTTTTTCTATAAAGCCCCAACCTCACTTCAACTCTTCTCTTTTTTACCGCTTAGCTTACGCACCAACACATAAAACACGGGCGTGAGCATCAAGCCAAAGAAAGTAACACCGATCATACCAGAAAAAACCGCAACCCCCATGGCATGACGCATTTCAGCCCCTGCCCCTGAAGAAAACACCAAAGGCACCACGCCCATAATAAAGGCTAAAGAAGTCATTAATATAGGCCTCAATCGTAAACGACTCGCTTCAAAAACAGCTTCTTTGACTGACAAACCCTGATCTTCTTTCTCTTTTGCAAACTCAACAATCAAGATGGCATTCTTTGTGGCAAGACCGACAAGCACAATCAAGCCTATTTGCGTGAATATATTATTATCCCCTCCATCCCATATAACCCCCGTCATAGCCGACAACAATGTCATCGGTACGATTAAGATAATCGCCATAGGCAAGCTCCAGCTTTCATACTGCGCAGCTAAAACCAAGAACACCAATAAGACGACTAACGGAAAAATATATAACGCCGTATTTCCAGCCAAAATTTGCTGATAGGTTAAATCGGTCCATTCATACGCCATACCTTCAGGTAAATTTTCATCTAGCAACTTACTCATTGCAGCTTGCGCCTGACCAGAGCTTACACCCGCTGGAGATGCGTTAATATCAGCAGCTGGAAAACCATTATAATGCATTACTCTATCCGGCCCCGCTGAATGGCTAACCTTAATAAAAGCCCCTAAAGGCACCATGTCGCCATTTTGGTTTCGCACCTTTAATTTTGAAATTTGTGTTTCATCTACCCTGAACTGCTGATCCGCTTGTACGTTTACTTGGTAGGTTCGACCAAATAGGTTCAGGTCATTGACATAAACTGACCCCATGTAAACCTGCAGTGTTTCAAAAATCTCATTAATTGGTACGCCATGTACTTTCGCTTTCTCTCGATCAACCTCTACATGAAGCTGTGGCACATTCACCTGAAAGCTTGAAAAGATCCCCGTCAAACCTGGTGTTCCCCAAGCCTTATTTACAATTTTCTGAGTTTCAGCATAAAGCGCTTCATACCCATGATTTGCACGATCCTCCACTTGTAACTTAAAGCCACCGGTGGTCCCCAACCCCAATACTGGCGGAGGTGGGATGACTAAAACAAAAGCGTCTTGAATCACACCAAATTTTTGATTCAACTGCATTGAGATCGCATCAGCTGAAGCGCCTTCTCCTTGCCGTTCAGAAAAAGGTTTCAAAGTTACGAATACGACGCCAGAATTAGAGCTGTTAGTAAATCCATTAATTGATAAGCCTGGAAAGGCAACTGAAGATTCAACACCTGGGTGTTCAAGCGCCAGTGCTGACATTTCTCGAATCACTTTTTCAGTTCGATCCAAGTTAGCGGCATCAGGTAATTGAGCAAAAGCAATCAAGTACATCTTATCTTGAGGCGGCACAAAACCAGTGGGCGTACTTTGAAACTGCTCATACGTTAACGCCATCAATCCAGCATAAAGAACCAACACAATCGCTGAACCTCTCACGACACGTTTCAAAGCGCCGGAATAAAACTTTGTTAATCCACTAAAAAAATAATTAAACGGTTTAAAGATAACCTTACCGAAAAGGCCATCCATTATTCGACTCAATAAGTCTTTTTTTCCATCATGCGGTTTCAGCAACGCAGCTGCTAATGCAGGACTTAAAGTGAGTGAGTTAAAGGTCGATATAATCGTAGAAATCGCAATCGTTAACGCAAACTGTTTATAGAATTGGCCTGTTAAACCGGAGATAAATGCCGTCGGAATAAACACGGCACTCAAGACTAATGACGTCGCAATAATCGGTCCGGTTACCTCTTTCATTGCTTGTTCTGTCGCTTCGACAGAAGATTTCCCTAAAGCAATATTACGCTCAACATTCTCGACCACCACAATCGCATCATCCACCACGATACCAATGGCTAACACCAAACCAAATAAAGAAAGTGCATTCAATGAAAAGCCAAACAGGTGCATGACTGCAAAGGTGCCAACCAATGATACCGGCACAGCAACAAGCGGAATAATCGATGCGCGCCATGTTTGCAAAAACACCACGACAACCACTACCACTAACATAATGGCTTCCAACAATGTAAATACGACGGATTTAATCGAGTCTCTAACAAAGACCGTCGGATCATAAACAATTTGATATTCAACGCCATCAGGAAAATCGATTTTGAGTTCTTCCATCTTGGCACGTACTGAGTCTGAGAGCTCAATTGCATTAGAACCTGAGCGCTGAAAAACAGGAATCGCTGCAGCAGGCTGGTTGTTAAGTAGAGAACGTAAAGCATAAGAATTAGAGCCTAGCTCGATTCTCGCAACATCTTTCAATTTAGTGATTGCACCGCTAACCCCAACGCGAACTACAATATCTTCAAACTCTTCAATTGACTCCAAACGCCCTTTTACATTAATCAGTAACTGAAAAGGGTTTGCACTAGCATTAGGTGGCGCGCCAATCGAACCGGCAGCGGCCTGCCTATTCTGTTCTCGAATGGCCCCTATGACTTCTTGAGTTGATAAATTCAAAGCGGCTATTTTTTCAGGGTTTAGCCAAACACGTACTGCAAACTCGCCAGCCCCAAATACACTAACACTACCCACACCTTCAATTCTGGCGAGCTCATCTTTCACATTCAACGTGGCGTAATTTGACAGGTAAAGCATATCATAGCGTTCATCAGGCGAAAGCAAGTGAACTACCATCGTCAAATCAGGCGAAGATTTTTCGGTTGTCACCCCTTGTCGCTGCACCTCTTCTGGTAAGCGTGGTAAGGCGCGACTCACTCGGTTTTGCACTTCAACCTGAGCATCATTAATATTGGTTCCTAATGCGAAGGTAACCGTAATCCCCAGCCGACCATCAGCTGTAGATTGCGATGATAAATACAGCATATTTTCAACGCCGTTGATCGCTTGCTCCAAGGGAGCGGCAACGGTGTCGGCAATTACCTCAGGGTTAGCACCAGGATAGACAGCACTTACGACCACCGTAGGTGGTACAACTTCTGGATATTCCGTAATGGGCAATTCAAAAACAGCAATCGCACCCGCCAGAAAGATCATCATTGAAAGCACGCCCGCAAAGATCGGACGATGAATAAAAAACTGTGAAATGTTCATAAAATAGCCCTATTTCACTTTTGTGATGGAAGTGAATCCATCATCTCTAATACTGACTTAGATACCATCTCTATTGTTTCTGGGGTTACGCCAGCGCCAGGCCTTGCTCGCTGTAATCCTCGCACAATAATCACATCGTCTTTTGATAAGCCTGACTGTATAACTCGTAAAGCCCCCATGCGCCTTCCAAGCTCGACAGCGCGATACTCTGCTTTATTTTCTGGCCCTACAGTCAATACAAACTTATGATTAAGGTCAGTGCCAATTGCTTTTTCATTTATCAAAATGCTTGTGTGCGGCTTGCTTACTTGCATTTTTAAACGAACAAACATGCCTGGCGTGAATAGAGCATCTTTATTTTCAAACACAGCCCTCAACCGGATCGTACCGCTTGTGGTATCAATTTGGTTATCAACAAAATCAATCTTACCTTGGTGTCCATATGGCTCATCATCAGCAAGGTTCATTAGTACAGGCTTATCATTAATCGCACGCCCCTTGGATTTTGAAAGTGCAGAAACACGCATATAAGCATGTTCATCCACATCAAAATAAGCATACATTTTATGGGTCGAAACCAATGTCGTTAGAATGCTTTCTCCTTGGGATACATAATTGCCTTCGGTAATATTTGCTTTAGACACTCGACCTGAAATAGGTGCATTTACGTTGGTATAACTTAAATTCAGCTTCGCATTACGTAAAGCGGCTTTTACACTATCGGCATCAGCGCCCGCTTTTGTTAATTGCGTTTTGCGGTTATCTAACAGCTCCTGTGAGATAGCATTTGTTTGCTTCAAACTTGAAGCACGATCTAGGTCCCGCTTTGCTAAATCAATCTGTGCTTGAGCACTGATAAGTTCTGCTTCGAGCCGGCTTACTTCAGAACGAAATGGCTGAGCATCAATCTTAAATAATAACTGTCCTTTTTTTACCAGCGCCCCCTCTTTAAAATCAACCGATTCAATATACCCTGAGACTCGCGGTCTCAATTCTACATTTTTCACGGCCTCCAAACGTCCGGTAAACTCATCCCATTCGCTAATCTCTTTTTCAATCACTTGAGCAACACTCACCGCGGGTGGTGGCATCATCATGGGCGCAGTAGGCGCAGAAGGCTCTTCACTACAGGCCGTAAGCAATAACATACCTACCAAACTACATAGATATACACTGACCTTGATCACCCTATTCATTCGCCACTCCTACTCATTCTTTAAATCCAATGATATTATCGCTTCTGAGGTCATACATACTAAAATCAAACACGTTTAATCCAATGACCACAAATTTTGAAAGCCAACAACTTTAAGTTTTTAAACACTTCGACACCAGCTATTTACACAAATAGATCGGAAAACAGAGTTCGGCCAATAGGATAATCCAAATCATCACATTTCTATTTAAATAAATTTGAGAAAACATGACCCAGCAGCCAGAACAAACTAATCAGGCACCTACCATGCCAGACGAGCCTCAACAAGAAATTCTTGATATTGTTTACCAAGATGAGCATTTAGTTGCAATTCAAAAGCCTGCAGGTCTATTAGTGCATAAAAGCCCTATTGACCGACATGAAAAGCGCTATGCAATGAAAATTCTACGCAATCAAATTAGACAATGGGTATACCCGGTTCACCGCTTAGATAAGCCAACCTCCGGCTTATTGCTTTTTACCTTAGACAAAGACACCGCTAGACATGTTAGCCAACAATTTGAACAGCAATTAATTTCAAAAGAATATCTAGCCGTAGTGCGTGGCTTTACACCGCCCAAAGGCATTATTGACTACCCCCTTAATGAGATTGCTGTATTTAAGCATCTTGAAAAAAATGTCGAACAAAAAGAAGCCAAAGAATCTATTACACATTATCAAACCCTCAAGCAATATATATTGCCTTATTCAGACGGACATTTTGAAAGCTGCCGATACTCTCTCGTTAAGCTTTTTCCTAAAACAGGAAGAAAACATCAAATAAGAAGACATTTGAAACATATTAGCCATCCTATTGTCGGCGATGTAAAACACGGCCGTGGTGAGCATAATAGATTATTCAAAATTCATATGGATAGTCACCGTTTATTACTCGCCGCCCAAACGATGACGTTAACCCACCCGATTACGAATGAGCGTTTGCATATAGAGTGCCCCTTAGAAGATAATTTACGCCAACTATTAGACCGTTTAGCACCTTACCAAACAGAATTTACACAATAAGAGCCACCTATGACCTCAACTATTACTCGCACGCTATCGGCCACAGAGATTGACCAACAACACATCTGGCACCCCTATAGCGCGATCGGCTCCGGTCATTCAATTTTTCATATTGAATCGGCAAATGGCTGCCTACTTAAGCTAAAAGATGGGCGTGAATTAGTCGATGGCACCGCCTCTTGGTGGAGCGCCATTCATGGCTATAACAACCCTCAGATGAATGCAGCATTAGAAAACCAATTAAGTAAAATGTCTCACGTCATGTTTGGCGGTTTAACGCATGATCCTGCGATTAACCTGGCCGCCAAATTAGTCGAAATTACGCCCCCACCACTAGAAACAGTGTTTTTCTCCGACTCAGGTTCAGTCTCGGTCGAAGTCGCTATGAAGATGGCGATTCAATACTGGGCCAGTAAGCACCAAACAAGCAAGCAACGCTTTATCTCGGCCCGCAATGGCTATCATGGAGATACCTTTGGAGCGATGTCTGTCTGCGACCCTGTCACGGGCATGCACTCATTATTTTCTGAAACGCTTGCCCAGCAATATTTTATTCCCGCACCGCTCACCGCTTTTGGTGAACAATGTGATGAGTCTGAACTTGCAGAGCTACGTTCTACACTCGAACAGCATCACCAAAGCATTGCAGCCATAATTATCGAACCAATTGTTCAAGGCGCTGGCGGCATGCGCTTTTATGCTGCAGACTACCTTGAAAAAGCACGTTCACTCGCTAATGAATTCGGGGTATTACTCATTTTTGATGAAATAGCGACGGGATTTGGCAGAACAGGAAAGCTGTTTGCGTGTGAACACACGACAATCACACCAGATATCATGTGTGTAGGAAAAGCAATTACCGGTGGCTACATGACTTTAGCCGCTACACTCACAACCCGAGAAATTAGCGAAACCATTAGCTCCGGTGAACCCGGTGTATTTATGCATGGCCCCACGTTTATGGCCAATCCACTGGCCTGCACTGCGGCGCTCACTAGCACTAATTTATTGCTCCAATCACCTTGGCAAGCGCGCGTTCAAAACATTGAACATCAGTTGAAATTAGGATTAAATTCCTGCGTAGACCTCGAAAGCGTGAAGGAAGTAAGAGTGTTAGGCGCCATTGGTGTCGTTGAATTGCATGAAGCCGTTGACATGCACATTATTCAACCTTTATTGGTGGAACAAGGCGTCTGGATACGCCCCTTTGGTAAACTAATTTATGTGATGCCGCCCTATATCATCACTGATGTTCAACTAAAAATGCTCTGCGATGCTATTTTTCATATCGCTAACTTTATCAATTCATAACCATACAAATAAAATAACAAAAATAAAAGGTAAGTAAGTTGGACCCTCTAAGTACGCAGCCTAAAGCAGTTATAATTTTCAACCCTTTCGCTGGAAGGGGCAAAGCATCCTATACGGCAAGAAAAGCAAAGCGACATTTAAAAAAGAACGGCTGGAAAGTCTGCTCGGTGATCGCTACGCATTACGCAGGACACATTGAAACGGTCCTAGCGAAAGAATGGGCGAAGAAGGTTCAATTAATCGTACTCGTTGGTGGCGATGGAACACTAAGAGAGTTAGTTTCAGGCTTATGGCTAGCGAAATTAGACGTTAATATTGGTTTTATTCCCATGGGAAATGCCAATGTAGTTGCCCGAGAATTATCAATCCCCCTCGCCCCAAAAGCCGCGATTAAGTTACTGACATCAACTAACACGAACAAAGTTGATATTTGTATTCTAAAACAAGAGAACCAAGCCGACATGGTTTTCCTAGCGATGCTCGAAATTGGTTATGGTGCAAAGGTTGTACAGTTTGTTGACCAACTAAGAAATGGAGGCCTTAAATCGTTGTATCGATTATGGGGGGATTTAGTCTATATTATCGCTGGATTTTTAGCCTTAAAAGGGACTGGTAAAGATAATTTCACCGCTACAATCGATACACTTGGCAAAACCAGTAATGCGACTAACACAACAACATCCCTTCCAGCCAACGAACATATAACAGGCTCCATACTATCGTCGTCTCATTGCATCATTGCTAACATGCAAACCTATGCCAAAGGCTGGTCACTGACGCCTGAAGCAAAGTATGACGATGGGTTACTGGACGTTGCTATCAGTAAAAAGAACAATATTTTAACGGTTATAAAAACTTTTATGGCGGCAGCTCAAAAGAGAAAGTTATCAGCTCCGATAATGTCTTATTTCCAAGCAGAACATATTTCAATTTCAGGTCAACCATCCTTATTTGTTCAAGTTGATGGAGATCCGATCTCTTTTTCTGGCCAAGCTGAAGTCATCATTGAAAAAGAAGCTTTTACGATTATCGTTAATTAAGCTCTTTTATTAGGTTTCTCACGCTTCATTTCATATAAGCGCTCATCGGCTATTTTAAGCATAATTTTAGAATCTACTTTTTGAATATTTTCTGTGGAAATTACACCATAGCTAATCACCACAGGTATCGTTTTATCATCAACTTCCAAGGGTGTATTAAGCAAGTGCTCGCGAATTCGGCTCGCAATAATATCAGCACCTTCTTGTTTCTGGTTAGGTAAAATCACGACAAATTCATCACCCGCAAAACGAAAGGCTAAATCACTCTTACGTGTGAGCTCATTTAAATGAAAAGCAACATGCTTTAGATAGCTATCACCACAATCATGCCCATAGGTATCATTCACGATTTTAAAGTCATCACAATCAATAAACATCACCGCCATATTTTCACGTTGACGCATATGACGACTTAACTCCTGCTCAAGACTTTCTTCTAATTCTCGACGATTGCGCAATAAAGTTAAAGGATCTCGTGTGGCTAAAAAGCTGATTCGCTCTCTCGCCCATACTCCAGCTAAAGAAAATGAAACTTTTACGGATAACTGTTTTAAGAAGAAGCTGTCTTTTCTAGGGTTATAACGCCCGACAGTTTCATCACCTAGCACTAGGGCCCCTACGACTTTGCTATCGACGACAATCGGTAAAATAGCCATCGAGCCCAACACTTTTCTTAATTCGCGTGGAATAATCCCCCGATAACGATTCAACCCGTCATTCACTAAAATTGGCTCATGAATACTCTGAGTGGCTCGTAAGAAGTCAACCATAGAGACCGTTAACAAGATATTTTCATCTTCATCGGCCTCTTCTAGCGTTTCAATTAAATGTTCATTGGATGGTGACTCCGTTAACACCAGCCAAGCATGATCAATCGCGAATTTTTCCTTCACTAAAGATACTAAATTCATAAAAAATTCAGAGCAGCGCGTTATATTCATAATCGCGACTTCAATATCAAATAAATTGCGTGCTATGACTTCATTTTTTCGAGCCGTCGCAATCAATTCGTCAACAGAGGGCATTCAAACTTTCTCCAGTTCCATACAAACACGCCATCTTTGCTAGAAATAGCTTAAATAAACATTTACTTATATTTGCAGTGTAGATGAATTCTACCAATCATCACGCATCATTAAACACTAATTCCATGACAAAACAGTATCAATTGGTTATTTATCAGCCAGATATACATTAAAACAAACAATATTCGACTTAAGTTAAGTTTATTAGAAATAAAAACAAAATAGCCTTGACGGTAATCACTTTGATCAGTACTATGCGCCCCACATTGATTGAGGCAACAAACCTCAACATATACCAGTTTTGATGCGGGGTGGAGCAGTCTGGTAGCTCGTCGGGCTCATAACCCGAAGGTCGTCAGTTCGAATCTGGCCCCCGCTACCAAATTAAAAGACTAAATAGATTTTCTATTTAGTCTTTTTTTTCGCCTGAAGGAAAGTACTAACCAAAGAGAACGTCGGGCTCAGCTCTTCATTAGCCCGCGAAGGTCGTGAGTTCGAATCTGGCCCCCGCTACCCCTCTCTAATAAATAACAAAAGACTAAATAGATTTTCTATTTAGTCTTTTTTTTCGTCTGAAGAAAAGTAAACAACAGAAAGATCGTCGGGCTCAGCTCTTCATTAGCCAACGAAGGTCGTCAGTTCGAATCTGGCCCCCCGCTACCACTCTCTAATAAAGAGCAAAGACTAAATAGATTTTTCTATTTAGTCTTTTTTCGTCTGAAGAAAAGTAAACAGCAGAAAGCTCATCGGGCTCAGCCCTTCACTAGCCCGCGAAGGTCGTCAATTCGAATCTGGCCCCCGCTACCACTCTCTAATAAAGAGCAAAAACTAAATAGATTTTTCTATTTAGTCTTTTTTTTCCTGAAGGAATGTAAACAACAGAAAGCTCATCGGGCTCAGCTCTTCATTAGCCCGCGAAGGTCGTCAGTTCGAATCTGGCTTCATACAGGCCTTTGCATGTATGTATTGGAAACATAAACACTCATTACTTACTCATAATAACTTTGAGGTCGGCCGCCGTTAAAATAGCCATAAAGCCTTGGTTTATCATCACTCTCAGAAAGAGCTTGTGATCTTAGATCATAAGGGTCTGATTTAGTGTCCGGGCGTTTAAGGTACCCATCAATACCCAGCAGATAATGTTCGTTGAGCAAGTGCCCCCAAGCATCTTTGCCTTGCTTTTCATACACTGCCCCATCCAACTTAATGATATCTGGATCCTCTTTTAAAGGAGACAATACACCTAACCGAGCGACCAAATCATATTCATTCGCAAAATTTTCGATGTAGGGCAAACCAACCTCCTTTCCATTCTGATCATTGATGAAAGTAACGTACGTCATCTTATTCGCACAATTTGCAAAAGTGTAAACTTCCAGTTTTTTTAATAGACTTATAAGATAATCATCGCGCTGTAGTTTATTCTCTATCTCTTGGAGCTTGCTGCCAAGAATTTCGCTGGCCAAATGCTCAAGCAAGCTGCTCCCTGAAACATCATCAATAATATCCACAAATTGGTCATTTCTCATTCTTTCAATAGCAACCGTCAATGCACGAATCACATTTGCTGTAATAATGGTGCCTTGAGAGTGACAAATAACGACAACCTTCTCTCTTTCTGGATCAACAAGTGCGTTCAAAATTGCGACGGTTGCTTTAACGGCTGGCTCCGTCATAGATTGCGGAACGCTTAGAATTGGACGTGTTTTAAACTCTTTGCCAATGGCGCACTGAATCAAATCAAGAAACAGTGAATCTGTTTCGTTATGCACAACAGTCACAGGCCGCAGAAACATTTTACTAATCAAGTCTGAATTAATTTTTGCCACCGCCTCATTTGTAGCAACACCATTGATGAAGAACCAATGCTCTTTCGAAAAAGAAGTCTCGCTATCAAAGGGGTCTGACTGTTGAAAATAACCGCTGGGTCTCCAAAATAGATTCTGCACAAGAGGCGGCACAAACGTTCTTATCCAACGATTAGGTGTATGCGAGAAGGCTGGAACGGAGACTTCTTTTAGATAATTAAGCAGTCTTAGTGGTTGCCAAAGATCTGCTATCGTGAATTCTGAATATTGATCATGGGGGGGAAACCACTTTTTTACAGGCCCTAAAATCGATTGAATATAAAGCGGTGGCCGAAAATTGAGTGCTTCTAGTGCGATATACAGGAGTTGTTGAAAATCGTTTTCTAAATCAGGTTTATTTATGACGAGAGACGGGTCAATGATTTTAGATAAAGCGGGATCTAAAGAATTCATGGTTTCAACAGCACCGCTTGTATCGATCTCTAATGTTTCAGGCATAACTAAGTTCCTTGTTTTAAAACATACTTAAAGAATTCCGTTCAGTTGCCACCATATAATGAATTAGAGAGTAATTAAATAGGTCTTTATAGGTTTAAAAGTCCCGCTATAACAGAAATCCTAACCGTCGTTTTGTTTGTGTACGAGAAAGCTAGCCTAGCTCAGATCTTAATTACCCTACGAAGGTCGTCCGTTCGAATATGGCCCCCCGCTACCTTTATCTATTAAAGAAAAAGTAAATATCAGGCAGAGAAAGAGTTTACCTTGACGACAACGATTTTGGTCAGTACTATGCGCCCACATTGATTGAGGCAACAAACCTCAAAATATACCAGTTTTGATGCGGGGTGGAGCAGTCTGGTAGCTCGTCGGGCTCATAACCCGAAGGTCGTCAGTTCGAATCTGGCCCCCGCTACCAAATTAAAAAGACTAAATAGAAAATCTATTTAGTCTTTTTTTTGTCTGAAGGAAAGTATTAGCCAAAGAGAACGCAGGGCTCAGCTCTTCATTAGCCCGCGAAGGTCGTCAGTTCGAATCTGGACCTCGCTACCCGACCTAACAAATAGCAAAAGACTAAATAGAAAGTCTATTTAGTCTTTTTTTTCGCCTGAAGAAAAGTAAACAGCAGAAAGCTCATCGGGCTCAGACCCTCATAACCCCACGAAGGCCATCAGTTCAAATCTAGCCCCGCTACCACAACCTTACATTTAGCAAAATAACAAAGGACAGCTACACTAATGTCACATACTTATATTCTTCGAGGCTATTCAATGGTTCGCACCATATTTTTACTTCTTTTTTCTACTTTTAGTTTCGCGCAATCTCCTCTTTATATCGGTCTGGATGCTGATATGTCCGCAGTTGCTAAGGAAGGTGGTGTCGCAATACAGCGAGGTGCATTAATCGCAATAGAAGAAATAAATAACGCTGGCGGAGTCTTAAATCGTCCTTTAGCACTCATTACCAAAGACCATAGAGGTAATCCTGCAAGAGGAATCGCAAATATTAAAGCATTTAGTAAACAGCCCGATTTAGTGGCGGTTTTAGGTGGAGTACACACCCCCGTAGCACTTAAAGAACTCCCTATTCTTCACGAGAATAAAATGATCTATCTTGACCCTTGGGCGGCTGGCACACCTGTCGTGGATAATGGCTATATACCTAATTACGTTTTTCGAATTTCGGTGAGAGACGAACAAGCAGGAAAAGTGTTAATTAAACATGCAAAGAAACTAGGCGCGAAGAAAGTGGGCTTACTTCTAGAAAGTACCGGCTGGGGACGGTCTAATGAAAAATCTATGACAAATGCCGCTACTGAGAATGGGATTGAGATTGCGGCTATTGAGTGGTTCAATTGGGGCCAAAAAGACCTGTCCAAAGAGATTTCCAACCTAACGAATCAAGGTGCTGAAGCTATTATGCTCGTTGCAAATGCACCAGAAGGTGTTGTGGCAGCCAATTCCTTACTAAAACAGAAAGAAGCAAAAGGCCTTCCTATCATTTCTCATTGGGGAATCGCTGGAGGGGCGTTTGTGGAGAAAGTTGGATTAGATAATCTTTCAAAATTAAATCTTTTTGTTTTACAAACCTACAGTTTTACTAAACCTACAAATTCTAGCTTAAACAGCCAAATCATTAAGACTTATCAGGAAATGTTTGATTCCAGCGTGACTGCCGAATCTATACCGGGCGCAGTCGGCACCGCTCACGCTTACGATCTTATTCATATTCTCGCCAAAGCGATAAACAAAGCCAATAGCACAAATACAAGTGAAATTAGATCTGAGTTAGAAAATTTATCTTTCCACAAAGGGCTGGTAAAAACCTATAACCCAGCATTTACAAAAGAAAAGCACGATGCTTTATGGGCAGAAGACTATATCATCTCAACTTTTGACTCTCAGGGTAATTTAGTCCCACAACAAAATTAGGATTAGGGATTCAGTGCAAAAACATAGTTTAGAAAAGACTATACGTAGGCAAACTTTACCAAGATCTTTGATCTTGGTTTTTGGTTTATCTGTGGTACTGATTGTAGTTGCCGCCACTTTAGTTCAGTACCAAATAAATAAACGTCACATTGGCTATGCAGAGGGGTTTATTCTCGATTTCAACGAAAGCCTTGAAAGCCTTCAACAACAAGTTAGCAACCTTGCTAAGAACGACCTCATCATTAACAGCATCATCGACGACAGTAACCGTAATGCATATTTGCCAGTGTTTTTTCGCTCATTAGAGCTAACCGTTACCGAAAATGTATCCATCTTATTCACTGATTTTTCAGGCGAAGTCATCACCGGTAAGAACATTGAGTTATACAAAAAAAATCAAAACAAGTTCGAGTGGAAGCCTAGTGTGTTAGATACCGCAACTCAGTATCTGTATTACTCTGAAAATGGCATTATGGTCGCAGCGCCTATTTTGTACTCCAGCTTCGCTGAAGGCGCTATCGTGGCGTACGTTCAAAATTTGCAATCTGCAGTAAAACATTCATACGATGATAATTTGATTATTCTGATCAGTTCAGACAATCAGGTATTATTTAGCTCAGACCAAAACGCGGCAACTCCCGGATCAAATTTCGAGAATTTTGATACTGAAAATTGGTACATACACCAACAGTCATTTGGCACTAACCAGGTTATTTCACTTGAACCGCTTACCTCGGCCTACAGAGATATGTTCTGGGTAGTTTTATTTATGTTTATGTCCTTACTGGCAGTAATAACCGGATCACTTTACAGCACACGATTATCATCCCGAATGGCCTCAGATATGCTGGGAAAACTCCAGCGTAGCATTAGCTCTGTGTCCAGCGGAACAGGAATTTACACCGATGCCCTACCTATCAACAATGAGCCGATAGAATTTGAGACACTTCGAAAAACCTATGATGATGCTTTAAGGGATCTCGCTCGAACAGCCATATCTCGAGATCGATTTGAGAATGTAATTAACTCTCTTAATGAAGTGCTTATGGTCATTGATAGCGAGGGAAACCTAATATTAAGCAACCACTCCCTCAATCAGTTTCTAGAAGCGATAGGATGCAATTTACCAAGAGATCTTGAAAAAATATTGCCTTTTTACTTCATCCAAAATTCAGAAAATGAAGTTTCCGTTATCGAAAGTACTTATGATCACGTGGGGGAGGCGCTCATCCAACACGGGCAATTCTGCGTAATCAGATGGACTAGGAACGATTATCTAAATGAACATGGAGAGCTTCTTGGCGCTGTTCTCATAGGTACAAACATTACCGAATCCAAACGGCTTGAATCTGAATTACTCATTAAGAACAAGGCGATTGATGAAGCACAAACATCAATCGTTATATCTGATGTGCAACAAAAAGATTCACCCATCACTTATGTTAATAAAGCTTTCGAGACACTTACCGGTTATCCAGCAGAGGAAGTTTTAGGTCGAAACTGTCGTTTTCTTCAAGGAAAAGACACAGAACCAGAAGCGGTCGCAGAAATTAGAGAGGCCATTTCTAGTAAACAGCCTGCGACAATTACCTTACTCAACTATAAAAAGGATGATACGTCATTCTACAACCAACTTACCCTCAACCCAGTTTTTAATGAAAAAGGGATAGTTACTCACATTCTCGGACTACAAAGTGATGTCACAGAGCGAGAAAATACCGAGAGATACAATAAACTAGCAAAGATAAAAGCAGAAGAATCAGCACAATTAAAATCAGATTTCCTTGCTAGTATGAGTCATGAAATTCGTACCCCAATGAATGGTGTCATGGGTATGTTATCCCTCTTACTTGGTGGCCATTTAAGTGAGGAACAAAAACATCATGCACTTCTTGCAAAATCTAGTGCAGACTCGCTTCTGACGATCATCAACGACATTTTAGATTTTTCTAAAATAGAAGCTGGAAAGTTAGATATTGAGCCAATTGAGTTTAATTTAATTAGCCAACTAGGCGAAATTATAGAAAGCATTGCAGGCAAGGCACAGGAAAAAAATGTCGAAGTCATTTTAGATACCACGAATATCGAAATACAGAAAGTTGTGGGTGATCCAGGCAGAATTCGGCAGGTTCTGACCAACCTCATTGGTAATGCCATTAAATTTACAGATAAAGGCAGCATTGTGGTCCGCACAACACTCGAAACACAAGCTGACAATTTACTATTCACCTGTTCCGTTCAAGACAACGGTATTGGTATTGAAGAGGAACGGTTACCACTTATATTTGACTCTTTTACCCAAGCAGATGCATCTACAACTCGAAAATTTGGCGGTACAGGGTTAGGGCTAGCGATTTGTAAACAGCTTGTAGAATTAATGGGAGGTGAAGTCAGTGTCGATAGTACCATCGGTTTAGGAAGTACCTTCAACTTCAACCTCATCTTAGAAAAAACGCCACAAACCAGTTACAGTATCCCGCAAATAGGCATCGAGAATAAACTCATGTTGGTCGTAGACGACAACGAAATCAACAGAGAGGTTTTGAGTCGCCAACTAGAACGCTGGGGTGCCCGGGTTAAAACAGCAGCCAACGCAAGTGAAGCGCTCACGCTTCTCAGTCAGCATACCATTGACGTGGCATTTATCGACTACCAAATGCCAATTACCTCGGGGGACGAATTAGGCAAAGATATTCGAAAGAATGAAGCCTTTAATCGCTGCGCACTGGTATTAATGTCTAGCAGTACGGAAAGAGGTGACGCCAAATATTTTGCTGACATAGGCTTCAATGCTTACTTTTCTAAACCCACGACATCTATGGATTTATATAATGCTCTCAAGATAGTTATTAGCGGTGGAGAAGTAATGCATGAGGCGAAACCTCTCGTTACTTCTCACTACATTCGCGAGCTGGACCAAAAAAACGGTAAGTCTGCAGCCGATAATAAAGTTAGGATATTATTAGTCGAAGATAACCACATCAATCAAGTGTTGGCACAAGCTCTGCTAAAAAATATTGGCTACCCTGTCGATATTGTAGGAGATGGAGAACAGGCTTTAGCTGCCTTAAATGAAACCTGTGAAACAAGGAAATATGAACTAATTCTGATGGACTGCCAAATGCCTATTATGGATGGCTTTGAGGCCACTAACAGAATTCGAAATGGTGATGCTAGCGCAAACTATCAAAACATACCGATCATTGCGATGACCGCTAATGCCATTAAAGGAGATAAAGAAAAATGTTTAAATGCAGGGATGAGCGATTATATCAGCAAACCTGTTAACCCAAACATTCTTCAAGAGAAATTGGCAGAGTGGCTGCCAACCCTAGAAGCAGAAAATAAAACAAAAACAGAGCCACTTACAACCCAGAGCACTTTAAGCCCCCCACCAAACAGTTGGCATCAAGAAGAATTTTTGGCGAGGTTAAACGGCAATGAAAATTTACTTTATAAAGTAATTGAAGCATTCCTCATCGACGCACCTACTTTAATAAGCGAATTAGAAAGTACCATTTCTAAACAAGATTTCGAGCAAATAGGATATGCAGCACACACCTTAAAAGGCTGTTGTGCCAATATTAGTGCTAACTCGCTAACCAGCGTCGCCAGTAAAATTGAACTCGCGGCAAAAGAAGAAAATACGAGTAAACTACATACCTTATGGCCACAATTTGATTCTGAAAAAAGCATATTATTCGATATACTTCAGGCATTTATAGAGCGCAAAGACACTTAAATGTGCTTAAAATCTAAAGCTTAGCTTATGTCGCAATAAAATTGCAGCGAAAAAGTAAGCAAGCGGTGTCACCTCAATGTTACATGTCTCTGGAAAACAGGTCTGCCCCATCTTCAAACTGTTTTATTTCATGATTTTATCTGATCGTCTATACTTGTCTTAAGGCTTTAATTTGCAGTACTCGGTTACAACGCTCAATTATGCTTTAGCGTATAACCTTATATAACTGCAAGGAGGTATTATGCGCCAAGCATACAATTCCCCGTGGGAGAGACCATACAATCCTGCAGAGCTCGATGGCTTTGAGTTTGTAGAGTTTTCCGCCCCCGAAGATAGTCAATTAGCGAGTTTATTTGAACAACTCGGATTCAACGTTTTTGCACGCCATCAATCTAAACCTTTAACCTGGTATAAACAGGGTAATATTCACTTTCTAGTCAATGGCGAAGACTATGGCTTTGCCGCAAAATTTGCCAAACACCATGGCCCCTGTGCCTGCGCGATGGGGTTTAAATCTAAAGACGCATTCAAAGCGTATGCTCATGCACTTAGTCAGAAGGCTAAGCCCTGCAAACATAAAATGCTCGAGTTCCAACTACCAGCCCTCTATGGCGTGGGTAATAGCGTTCTCTATCTAATTGATGAAGTGGGTCGGAGCAAGCTCTATCGAGATTACTTCGAATTGGCAAAGCTAAAAGACGAAACGAATAATGCAGGTCTAACTTACATTGACCACCTAACTCACAATGTACGCCGCGGGCATATGGATCAATGGGCCGAGTTTTATGAGCGCGTTTTTAATTTTCGTGAAATTCGCCATTTCGACATTAAAGGTCAATTGACGGGTTTAGCCAGCCGGGCCATGACCAGCCCTTGTGGCAAATTACGCATTCCAATCAACGAAGGCACGGATGATCAATCTCAAATTGAAGAATTCTTGAGTGAATACCATGGTGAAGGCATCCAACATATTGCTTTAGGCACTGATAATATTTATCACACTGTTGCCAAGCTAAAAGACAATGGGGTGCATTTCATGGATGTTCCAGACACCTATTACGAAAGGATAGACCAGCGCCTTCCGGGCCATCACGAGGTTTTAAGAGAATTGAGAGAAAATCGCATACTGATTGATGGCCATATTAACGAGAATGGGCAACTGGTGCTCCTGCTACAAATATTCACCGAGCCTCTTATCGGCCCAATTTTCTTTGAAATTATTCAACGCAAGGGCGACGACGGCTTTGGCGAGGGTAACTTTCAGGCGCTGTTTGAATCTATTGAGCGCGATCAAATTGAACGAGGCGTTCTAAAAAAAAGAAGTTAATGGGTTTCCTGCGGTCTAAATAGACCCGAACGAAAGGTGAGAGATAGCATGAAACGACGAATTTCGTTTCCTCTTAGATCAGGAGAACATTCCAAACAAGCGCATGCTGACTTACCGGCTGACGGAGTCTATGAGCGAGAAGTGAGTCGCGAGGGCTTTTATGGCGCCGCCTCCCATATTCACCATAAGCATCCGCCCACTGGGTGGAGCCAATGGGATGGGCCCTTAAGACCTCGAGCCTTCAATCTGAACAAACTTTCTTTGGTTCAGTTTTCTTCACCTTGGGAGGCCATTGATTTACTTAGCAATGACGACTGCAAAATCAGGCGATGGTCTTGTACTCAAACGATGGATTACCTAGTACGTAATGCGGACGGCGACGATCTGTTATTTGTGCATCAAGGTGAGGGTGATCTTTTTTGCGACTACGGTCACCTCAGGTATCAATCAGGCGATTATCTCCTTATTCCCAGATCCTGTATGTGGCGTCTTGAGCCAAAAACAGAAACGACCTTGTTAATGATAGAAGCAACGAACGGAAACTACGGCCTTCCGGAAAAAGGTATCGCCGGACAACACGCTATATTTGATCCAACCGCCTTGGTTACCGCTGAAATTGATAAGCTGTTTTTGCAGCAACAAAATGAAAATGAATGGCAGGTAAAAGTAAAAAGGTTTGGTCATGTCTCAACCATCACTTACCCCTTCAACCCTTTAGACGCAATTGGCTGGCACGGAGATGTCTGTGTCGTTAGTATTAATTGGCGGGATATCCGGCCATTGATGAGCCATCGTTATCACGTGCCTCCGTCTGCTCACAGCACATTTGTTGCGGATGATTTTGTGGTGTGTACCTTTGTACCTAGACCTATGGAAACTGATCCGGGCGCCCTTAAAGTTCCTTTCTATCACAACAACGACGACTACGATGAAATTATTTTCTACCATGCTGGGGATTTTTTTAGTCGTGACAACATTGAGCCAGGCATGCTTACGTTTCACCCCTGTGGCTTCACACATGGCCCGCACCCAAAAGCGTATCAAAAAGGTCAAAATAGCACGCGAAAGCAAACGGATGAAGTTGCTGTAATGATTGACACACGCAACAGTATGGCTTTTAACGCAGCACTGGATCAGGTAGAACTCAAGCATTATGTTGATAGCTGGTCGGGTACTTTTTGTAACAGCAGTAAGGGTAAAAATGGTCTGTGAAAAGAGTGGTAAGAAAAGATAGAAATAACGGTTAAACATCTCAAGTGAGGATTAATGCTGTGAAATTAGCCACGAGACGCAATGGTACCCGCGATGGACAATTGCTTGTTGTCAGTAAAAATCTATCTTCTGCCATCCCTGCTGCACCAGTAATACCGACACTTCAAAATGCCTTGGATAACTGGGAACTGGCAGAAAAAAAACTACACCCCATTTACGAAAAGCTCAATTATCATGAATTAAGTGATGCGCTCACGTTTCAACAATTGGAAATAGAGTCACCTTTACCAAGAGCATACCAATGGGCCGATGCAAGCGCATATGTAAACCACGTTGAATTGGTCCGCCAAGCTCGCGGAGCGGAGATGCCTGAATCCTTTTGGCACGATCCGCTAATATATCAGGGTGGTAGCGATCAATTTCTAGGCCCTTATGATGACATTCCCCTTCAAGATGAATCTTGGGGCTTAGATTTTGAAGCCGAAGTCGCCATTATTGTAAGCGACACTCCGATGGGAGTTACGCCGGAAGAAGCGAAAGAGCATATAATATTATTTTTGCTGGTTAACGATATTTCCTTAAGAAACTTAATTCCCGGCGAATTGGCTAAAGGGTTCGGTTTTTTTCAAAGCAAACCCTCTAGCGCATTTTCTCCCGTTGCTGTAACACCCAATGAACTGGGAAATGCCTGGGATGGTAGAAAGCTACATCTCCCCCTAACAACCTACCTCAATAATGAAGAATTCGGCCGGCCAAATGCTGGCATAGATATGACCTTCGACTTCCCTATCCTGATCGCCCATGCTGCACGTACAAGGCCTTTAACTGCAGGCACGATTATTGGTTCAGGCACAATATCAAACCGCGATCGCTCAGTGGGCTCCTCTTGCCTTGCCGAAAAACGGATGTTAGAAAAAATTAAGTCGGGGCAATGCACAAGCCCTTTCCTGAAGGTGGGCGACCAAATACGTATGGAAATGTTAGATGAAGAAGGTAATTCAATATTTGGCGCTATTGTTCAGAAAGTAAGAGACCAGAAAGTACGCGAATCAAAATAGTAACGCTGACAATGCGATTTTAATGAATTAGGAGATCTACAGCTATGTATAAGCTCTATAGTTATTTCCGATCTTCCGCTGCGTTTCGGGTACGCATTGTTCTCAATTTAAAGGGCATCACCTATGAAACGATCCCCATTCATTTAGTTAACGACGGCGGCCAGCAGTTCTCAGCGCACTACCAAAACATAAACCCTCAACAGTTAGTACCCACCTTAGAAGTCGAATCAAACACAGACTCGTTTTATCTAAACCAGTCTTGCGCGATTAATGAGTATCTTGAAGAACAGTTCTCTACCCCAGCCCTTTTGCCTAGTACACCGAAGAAACGGGCGCAAGTACGCGCCTTGGTACAAATGATAGCCTGTGATGTTCACCCACTCAATAATCTAAGAGTCTTGCGATACCTGCAAGGAACCCTGAATGTGGACGACACGGAAAAGTTTAGTTGGTATCACCACTGGATAGAGAGAACGTTTACGCCTCTGGAACATCAATTAGCGTTGCTAAACAAAGCCCCAAGAACGAACTTCGCTTATGACCAGACATTGAGTCTTGCCGATGTTACCTTGACACCTCAGGTATACAATGCGCTACGATTCAAATTTGATCTGTCACCTTTCCCAAGAATCAGCCGAATTTATCAACACTGTATGAGCCTGGAAGCATTTGAAAACGCAGCGCCGGAGAATCAAGTTGATGCCGAATAGCTTGATATATTCGATTCTCGAAGCCGCTTTCAATTAATACATACGCACGTTAATGAATACGATGCCGGTCTTGATCCAAGCCTTCCCAAAATGCATAAACGCCATCGAGCATCTCATTACCTTTTTCAATAAACTGATCTTCATTTATGTCCTGATGAAAGTAATAGTCTTCTAACTCCTGTTGAGTATGACTGGCATGATTTGCTTCTAATTTAGCGTGCCAAGTAAAGAAGATCAATGGAAGTTTCTCCATGCCTCTACTGGTTTTATATCGCTTAAGCCCTTCGACTAATTCATTCCAAAAGCCTGCTGCCGCCCAGTTTTCAACGGCATAAGAAGCGGCCGTAGAAACAGCATAATCATTACTACCATAAAGACGAATGAGCTCATCACAAAAAAATAGTGTTTTGAGACTACCCACACTTCGACGCCCTATCTCAGAAAAATCAATACTTAAATAATCTGCCAGTCGGTAAAGTAACTCGAAATGACCCGCTTTAAAGTGGAACACTCCGCCTTCGATGCTACCTTCTATCCCTCCAAATTCTTTCTCTTCATGAGTCAGTTGTTTAGAGTGGTTCCCTTTCTTAACCCCTTCATCGTTGTATACAACGCCAATTTCATTCGCCAGAATTTCCTTCGAAGCGCGCATTTCTTCAAGGTTCTCGGCATTCAGCATTTTTTGCAATTGGGCCACTAAAAACTGATTGGAAAAAACAGAAAATTGTACAATTAGCTGTTTCACCTGCACATCACTTGGAGTCGCCGTGGCCATCCACTGAGTGTATGGATTCGCCTTGATAACTTTGTGATTTAATAATTCTTGATTGATACGTTTTTGAAAATTAAGAAAACCAGGGGCTTTCCCCACAGCATAATGCCCTAACTGTATTTCTTCAATCGTATGAAATGTGAGCCCTTGGAGTTTATGACGGGCACTGAACTGCTCAAAATTTGAGTTGATCGGCATAGCAAACCCTCCTTACTACAAGCGGTAGATTTTTCGCTTACCTTAAGTTTAGTCCTTATTTGATTACTTGTCAGAACCAAAGAGAGCGAGCAAAATAGAACTTAAATCGTTACTTCCTTATTTTCAACGCCTCCCTTTTTTATTCAATCACCAACACCATAAATAGCGGCTTGCTTCACCAAGTTTGATAATTAGCGTCGTTGGACTACCTTTTATAAGTAGTTAAGAAAGTAAATACCGATTCTTTAAATTATTGAATATTTATTGGGTGGCTATATGGCTTCACAAATTCAATTGAGTCTAAAACGACTACTTCTAGGTATTTTGCTACTCCTAGCCCAGCCCACTCAAGCAGTTATCGATAATAATACTTTTTCTATGGCAACCTTAGAACAAGTCCCTTATGGCTTCAAAACATCCAAAGGCCAAATAGAAGGGATATTATTTGATATCATGAACGCAATAATCATCGAAAGTGGTCTTAAGGCAAGCAATCAATTATTACCACCACAACGCCTCATTATTGAATTACTTAAAGGTAGTCAATTATGCACGCTTGTTGCTAACACCCCTTACGCCGTTCAGCACTTTGATCTAATTGAGCCTGTAGGACTAAAGCTCTCCGCAGGCATTCTGCCAAGAAAAGGAATAAAACTACCCAATTACGCCAGTCTCAACAATATCATTATCGCTGTACCCCTTGGTATTTTTTTTGACGAACGGTTTGATAACGATCACACCCTGACTAAAATACGCCCATTAAGCTATAGCAATGCAATACAAATGTTGAAATACAAGCGAGTCGATGCCGTTGCGGGGGCGATTGAAAGCTTACGATATATTGCAAAATATGACAGTCTGTCAGTGAGTGATTTTGCCCCCCCCCTTGTTCTGTCAAACCATAAGATATACCTGACCTGCTATAGAGACACCCCCAGTACCGTGCGCGAAGCCATGCGGGCAGCAATCATAACGTTAAAGAAAAGTGGTGAAATTCAGCAGATACACAAGCAATATTCAACCCCTTAAAAATAATCAAAGTATCTCAGTCATTGAGTTATATACCTTCAGGTCGACTTTTTCTCTACAACTTTAAAGTTTAAGTTATTCTCGAACGGTTATCGAATTGCGTTGAGCATGGGAATGGTGATTCAGGCTCTGGTTCAGCGTCTAACGCAAGCCGCTCATTTTCAACCCGCACTTAATAAGAGTGAATTGAATTCACATAAAACCTGACAGTTCTCAATAATTGACTATAATTTAAGCACTCAATATGAGAGGAACGCTGAATACCCCCACCTCATATTCAATCATTGTCGTTAAAAGTCGTACGTCAGGGCACTCAAACCTTTGGAGGTTAGCGTGAAAGACCAGGACCATCTCGATCAATCGAACAAAAAGAAGATGAGCGAAATAGCTTTGTTTCTTGCCGTTTTCTTCGCCCCCATATCATCCATCATTATCGTAGGCGGTTACGGTTTCATGGTTTGGATCTACCAAATTATCTTGAGACCACCGACGTCCTGATTTCTTAAACATTTGTTAAAAACATACAAAACAAACATTTACAGATGTTGAAACCTACACTGACTGTGGATGGGGCTCGTTATACCTAGGCGCAGCAATTGATGTTTCGACACGCATACCAGAGGCAGATAATGCTTATTAATGAAGTTCATATCTCCAGTCTCATAGTACATGTAGCGCCGGAACATCTGCCTACGGCACGAAGACAAATAAATTCTTTTGATAGTGCCGAAGTTTACGGTGACAGTCCTGAGGGCAAGATAATCGTGGTATTAGAAACAGAAAATCAAGGTCTTGTGACTGAGACAATCGATGCCATTAACAACATCCCGGATGTGTTGAATGTAGCATTGGTTTATCACCAAATTGACAAGGAACCGTACGAAACCAGTGAAATAAATGATGTGCAATATTCAGATGCTGAGGGTAGATCATGAAAATATCTAGAAGAGCGTTTATGAAAGCAAACGCTGCTGCTTCAGCGGCCGCTGTCGCAGGGGTTACGTTACCGGCAAGTGCAACGAATCTGATCGCTAGTTCAAAACAGGCCAAAATCACTTGGGATAAAGCGCCATGCCGATTTTGTGGCACAGGATGTTCTGTATTGGTCGGAACCAAAAATGGCCAGATTGTTGCGACTCAAGGTGACCCTGAAGCGCCCGTTAATAAGGGTTTGAATTGCATAAAAGGTTATTTTCTATCCAAAATCATGTACGGGACTGACCGCTTAAAACAGCCGTTATTACGTATGAAAAACGGTGAGTATCACAAAGAAGGTGATTTCACGCCGGTTTCTTGGGACACGGCATTCGATGTCATGGCCGAAAAGTGGAAAGCCGCGCTGAAGAAGAGCGGTCCAACCAACGTCGGTATGTTCGGCTCAGGTCAATGGACTGTCATGGAGGGTTATGCCGCATCGAAGATGATGAAGGCGGGCTTTAGATCTAACAATATTGATCCAAACGCGCGCCACTGCATGGCGTCTGCCGTGGGCGGTTTTATGCGCACCTTCGGAATTGACGAGCCGATGGGGTGCTACGACGATTTCGAACACGCCGATGCTTTTGTCTTATGGGGCTCAAATATGGCAGAAATGCACCCCGTACTTTGGACCCGTATAACGGATCGTCGCTTGAGTAACAGCCACGTCAAAGTTAACGTATTATCTACTTACTATCATCGTTCATTTGAGCTGGCAGACCACGGTTACATTTTTGCTCCGCAGTCCGATCTCGCGATTGCTAACTTTATCGCGAATTATATTATACAGAACAACGCGGTTAACTGGGAATTTGTCAATAAGCACACCAATTTCAAGCAGGCGGAAACAGACATAGGCTACGGTTTGCGTGATGAGCACCCCCTTCAGCAGAAGGCTGCCCACCCAAATTCAGGTGCCATGACGTCGATCAATTTTGACCAGTATAAAGCTTCAGTGGCGCCATATAGTGTTAAAAAAGCATCTGAGATATCCGGTATACCTAAAGACAAATTGATTGAATTAGCCAAGCAGTATGCCAACCCGGATATTAAAGTCATGTCATTATGGACAATGGGAATGAATCAACATACCCGCGGCGTCTGGATGAATAGCTTGGTTTATAACCTCCATCTACTCACAGGGAAAATAGCGACACCAGGCAATAGCCCTTTTTCTTTGACAGGCCAACCTTCGGCGTGCGGTACCGCGCGTGAAGTAGGAACATTTTCTCACCGTCTTCCTGCAGACATGGTCGTAAAAAATCCTAAACATAGGGCGATTGCAGAAAAATACTGGAAGCTTCCCGCTGGAACCATTCCCGCTAAGCCGGGTTTCCATGCGGTAGTTCAAGACAGAATGCTAAATGACGGTAAGCTAAATGCCTATTGGCTTCAGTGTAATAATAATATGCAAGCTGGCCCGAACATCAATGGCGAGCGCCTTCCTGGTTACCGAAATCCTGATAACTTCATCGCGGTATCTGACCCTTATCCCACCGCAACGGCTCAAGCCGCTGACCTCATTTTGCCAACGGCAATGTGGGTTGAAAAAGAAGGTGCTTATGGCAATGCAGAGCGCAGAACTCAGACTTGGTATCAGCAAGTGAAGCCTCCAGGTGAGGCACGATCGGACCTCTGGCAGTTAATGGAGTTTTCTAAACGTTTCAAGATAGAAGAAGTATGGCCGGAAGAACTGATTGCGAAGATTCCAGAGTATCGTGGAAAAACCATGTATGAGGTGCTATATGAAAATGATCAAGTCAACAAGTATCCGATAAAAGAGGCACGCGAACTGAATGATGATGCACATCATTTTGGTAATTACATTCAAAAAGGCCTGTTTGAAGAATATGCCATGTTTGGTCGTGGACACGGCCATGATTTAGCACCTTACGAAACCTATCACCAAGTGCGCGGTTTGCGTTGGCCTGTAGTTAACGGGAAAGAAACTAAATGGCGCTTTAAAGAAGGTTCTGACCCCTACGCAAAAAAGGGATCCGGCTGGGACTTTTATGGTAAACCTGATGGAAAGGCTCTGATTATCTCAGCACCTTACGAGGCACCACCCGAGACTCCCGACTCTGAATTCGATATGTGGCTGTGTACCGGCCGCGTGTTAGAGCATTGGCATACCGGCACCATGACTGCACGCGTGCCGGAGCTACATAAAGCCGTACCGGACGCACTGTGTTACATGCATCCAGACGACGCCGTCAAACGTAATTTAAGGCGTGGTGACGAAATTCTGATCTCGAATAAACGCGGCGAAGTTCGAGCTCGTGTCGAAACTCGTGGTCGAAACAGGCCTCCGAAAAATTTGGTGTTTGTACCGTTTTTCGATGCTCGTATTTTGATTAACAAGCTGATATTGGACGCAACAGACCCATTATCGAAGCAGACTGACTTCAAGAAGTGCCCTGTTAAAATAACCAAAGTTGCCTAAGGTATTCAGGTAAATAAAGCTGCAGTTTTCAAAACAATCGCCAATAAGATTAGAGGTTAAGATGAATAAACGACTAATCACATTTTTGTCAGTCTGTTTGTTATTTACAGGTATCGTAAGCGCTGAGTTTAACAACCCCGGAGGTATTGGGGGGGTGCAGTCGTTGCGTGGAGCCACGGAACTGGAACACACCCGTCCAGCAGAAACATTAAAGAAGTACCCGAGGGAGCAAGTTTTGAAAAGTGAATATGTCTATCAGCCGCCCTTGATTCCACACAATGTACGTGGCTACGAGACTTCACTGAACGCCAATAAGTGCTTATCTTGCCATAGCTGGAAGAACGCCAAAGAAATGGCCGCGACAAAAATCAGTGTGACGCATTATGTTAACCGCGAAGATGCCGTGTTAGCCGATATGTCCCCTCGTCGTTATTTTTGCCTGCAGTGCCACGTTCCACAGGCAAATGCTAAGTCATTAGTCGAGAATATATTTAGACCTGTTGATTCACTTCGATAGTCATCTTGCTCACGACTAAATAGAGGTTAGTTATGAACTTATTAAAAGTTTTTTGGACACGGCTGACGAGCCCAAGTAAGGCCGCCGTTGGCGTCGTATTATTTATGGGGTTTATCGGTGGGCTCCTGTTTTGGGGTGCCTTTAATACCGGTATGGAAGCGACAAACTCTGAGAAATTTTGTGCGAGCTGTCATGCGCCTATTGTTGCTGAAATACGCGAAACGATTCACTATTCAAATCGATCAGGTGTGAGAGCGATATGCTCAGATTGTCACGTTCCTCATGAATGGACAGATAAAATAGTGCGCAAAGTTCAGGCATCGAAAGAGCTGTTTGCTCATTTTATGGGGCGTATTGATACCCCAGAAAAATTCAAAGCACGTAGGGCGCATTTAGCTGAACGTGAGTGGGCTCGATTTAAGGGCAATGACTCGCTCGAGTGTCGAAATTGCCATCAGTTTGAATATATGGATTTTTCTGAACAGAGTGACCGTAGCGTCAAGCAGCACTCAACTGCACTTGCCTCTGGCGAGAAAACCTGCGTGGATTGCCATAAAGGTATCGCGCACAAATTACCTGATATGCATGGCATTGAAGGTTGGTAAGTAAATAAGGAAAAAACTATGAGTCAACTTGAATCAATTATATGGCACGTTATAGGATATGGGGCGATGCCCTTGATTATCCTCGGTGGGTTTGCTGGAGTCGCAGTTGCTTCAATTTGGCTCTTATCTTTAACGAAAGACAAAGATGTCAACTAACATTTAAATCATCATTGTCTAGTTCAATGAGACCATTACACGAAAGACACTCGTACCATTCCGGTTATGCTTTGGGCCGGAATCCATGTGTTATCGCCAGATTCGGGTATAAAAAGAATGGATTTAGAGCGCCGTAATTTTTTACGCGGTAAGGTCGGCACACAACAGCAACCGATTCGTATGCCTTGGTTGATTGAAACAGATCAATTTACAGAACGCTGCACGCAATGCGAAAAATGCATCGTTTCGTGTGAAGAACATATTATTGTAAAAGGTGATGGGGGGTTTCCTGAAGTCAACTTTTCCTTGGGTGAATGTACATTTTGTGGGGCTTGCTCCAGTGTTTGCCCTGAGCCATTATTTAACAACAATGATGATAAAGCCCCTTGGGGTTATCGCGCTACGATTAATGATACCTGCTTAACTTATAGCAATATTTCATGTCAAAGCTGTCAAGATAGCTGCGAACCTAGAGCTATTATCTTTCACTATGCGATCGGCACCCCACCTACACCGGTAATATCCTTAAAAACCTGCACCGGCTGCGGTGCCTGTGTTGCTACCTGCCCATCACAAGCGATAGAAATAAAATCACCTATTCCCTAGGTATGCCATACTCACAGAACAAATTATTAAAACAAACAAGGTTGGGATCAGTAACACGAATCCCCACATCGCTCTTTACACATCTTGTTGGAATTCACTTCGTTCATCTCCAACCTACAATAACAGTAATTTAAAAAGAACAACTAGAGAAAAATAACATGAGTTTCTATGACGATAAAATACTGCCACACGTCCTTCACCTTGCTTGTGGTATCAAACCCATTCTCAAACAACGAGAAAAAGTGGTTCCTCAGGCTGAAGGTCGAATCTTAGAAGTGGGTATGGGTTCCGGCATAAATATCAGCTACTACAACCCTAATAAAGTTGAGAAACTCTGGGGCTTGGAACCTTCTATCGGCATGCGAGAGAAAGCTAAATCACGTGTTGCGGCAGCGCCATTCGACCTAGAATGGTTAGACTTGCCAGGCGAAGAAATACCATTAGATAATAAGAGTGTTGATACCATTGTGCTCACGTATACGCTCTGTACCATTCCAGACTGGCTGTCTGCAGTGAAACAAATGCGACGCGTACTCAAACCGGGTGGAAAATTGTTATTCAGTGAACATGGTAAAGCACCTGACGAGGCAGTCAAAAAATGGCAGAACCGAATCAACCCTTTTTGGATGAGCATTGCGGGTGGATGCCACCTAAATAGAGATATCCCACAGCTGTTAAAGGAGGGAGGTTTTAATATCAAAGAAATGGAGACCTTGTATGTACCTCAAACCCCTAAAGTAGCTGCATTTACGTATTGGGGATATGCGGATTAGCGTTGCATGGCAATAAAAAATAAGCGGAGAACTTAATTACGCGGAGCTAAAACAATCTAGACCGTGATTTAAACATCATTTTCATCTAAAACTATGACTAATGGGTTATAACCATCAGTTGACTGGACTTTAAACGTAATCGGCCGACAACAGACTTGGCAATCTTCTATGTATTCTTGTTCCTCTATGGAACAGTCAATGAGTACCGTAATAATTTCTCCACAATACGGACAGCTAATATCATGTTCAAACAATGTATTCATGAGCGTTTACTATAACGATATTGAAGCATGGCAGGCAAAACGATAAAGAAATAATAAATTGATAAGCCCCAAAATATTATGACAGGTGACAGATCATCTGAGCCGTCAATCGAAGCTGAAGATGTCACTCCGATTGAGATAGCAAAAAACAAAAACCATAGCGTTGAATAAAAAATGGTAAATGAACGATCATAGAACCATTTTTTCTTTCGATAATGCAGCGTTATAAATAGGCCTAAAAGTAAAATTGGCGTCGCAACAACCATAATACCGAATGCAAAAAAACCATCGCGATAGGAAGCGAATGCAAAGTTGGGAATGATGAAAATTATAAATATAACGAATATATTCCGCATGGCGACCCTGTCCACTGACTCCTAGCACCTTACAAACCTAGCACGCTCCTGAAATCGTTTTATGAACATTTCAAGGGCACTTTCTTATTTCACCATTTATAATAGTCGCGATATACAGTGATGACCAGTTACACCGCGCCATCAAACGTCCAGTTGTCGATCACGGTTTTAATATTGCCTTTATTGGCTTTAACTTGCTGCTGGAAACGGTCTTTATAAGCTAAGCCCAAGTTAATTCCCATGACAACTATATTTTCAACACGATAGGTTTGGTCTTTGCCTTTGTGTAATGAATAAGACACATCATAACTTGAGCCTCCTGCTGATTTGATCGCTATATTTACTTTCGCCTTTTTTACATTTCGAGGATTCAAGGTCGCGTTGATAACCGAAATTTCCACCTCATTATTATCTAACAGAACTTGGGCATAGGTCTGATATAAACTCTGTTTGAATATCTGAATAAATTGCGCTCGCTGTGTCTTAGAAGCTTTGCGCCCATATTTCCCCATGACTTTCAGCGCAATGCGTTTAAAGTCGATAACTTTACTTAATTCGGCATTCAAATCACGGTAAAACAAATCCTTATCTTTTTTGTATTCAACTTTATTTTCTTTCAGCTTAACAACGAGCTGATTCATCGAAGTTGAAATATATTGCTTAAGTTCTTGGTTCGTATGAACTTCAGCGACAGCTATCGAAGACGATAAAAAAGATGTAAATAATAATACCCAGCTGATAATAAACGCATGACAATGCTTTCTATTTTGGTTACTCACTTTAATACCCATTTCAATTTACTCCTATACTACTTCTGTAGGTTGTGGGTGAACGTAGTGAACCCCAACATTACGCATAACACCAAACTTTGTTGGGATTCGTGTGACCCATCCCAACTTACTGTTCGGCCTACGTAGCCTTTCAATTCAATATGATTTATTGCTGATCTGCGTTCGTACGCTGGCAAGAAATTTGTCCTGCCAAAAACACACAAAAAGGAACACAGTATGTTAATAGCGCTGGCAACCAGCGAAATTCCTGGTCACCAAATAGTGCCTCGTATTGATTAATCACAATCAATACACTGCCAACTAACAAGGCGACTTTTAGCGCTTTGATTAACGTTTTGGCTGACGCTAGTCCCAGCATCACGCTCTTCATAACCCTAAGCTCTCACAAACTCAGTTTTCCGTTGATTCAACGCTTGAGACATAACTGACTCTGCCAGTACTTGATCTAATCGCGTTAATTTTTCTTGTGCATCTCGAAAAGCCGTACGCACTCCTTCTTCAATAACCGGATGGTAAAATGGCATCTCAAGTATTTGCTCAACCGTTAACTGCTGCTGCACAGCCCACGACAACAAATGCCCTATATGCTCCGCTGAAGGGCCGAACATTTCAGCTCCTAGCAGTGCTCCGGTTTTTTGATCAGCAAACACTTTCAGCAAGCCTTGGTTTTTTCCCATCACTCGGCTGCGGCCTTGACCTTCAAAACTCACTTCGCCCACGACATAAGCTTGCCCATACGTAGCTTCAATCTCGGATAAACGAAGTCCAAGCTGCGCAATTTGTGGTTCCGTAAATACAACCCCTAATGGCGCTCGTCGATGCCCAGCTGTTACATCAGGAAAAGTAGCAGCATTCGCACCAGCGATTTTTCCTTCATCAGCGGCTTCATGCAAAATTGGTAAGTCATTGTTCGCATCACCTGCGATAAAAATGTGCGAATTTTGTTCATGCATCACAGCTTGCATAGTTGAGCTGTCATACAGAGGCACACCTTTTTCATTCAGTACCAGCGAGGTATTACCCAGCCCTAAGCCATAAATATTCGGCTTTCGGCCTGTCGCCGCTAAAAGGTATTCATAAACAGCGCTTACCGATTCACCAGCTTCATTCGTATAGGTCACTTCAACCCCACCAGCCACTTCCTTAACGCGTTCTAGGGTTGCATTCAGCTGCAAGTCAAACTCATTTTGAAAGGCCTGTTTGGCATACTGTTTCATCTCAGTGTCAGATAAACCGCCCACCGAATCACTTCGACCAATCACCGTGACCTTTACACCTAAACGGCTTAATGCTTGGCCTAATTCAAGTCCAATTACTCCGGGCCCCGACACAAACACTGACTTAGGTAAGTCTTGCCACTCAAAAACATCATCATTAATAATCAAGCGATCACCAGCGCCCGACAACAATTCGGGAATATAAGGGCTTGACCCGGTTGCGATCACAATTTTATCCGCCGTTAACTCAGTGTGATCATCAATCATTAAAGTGTGATCATCCTTAAACGTAACGAAGCCTCGGACACGATGGTCAGGATTGAAGCTTTCGACCGACTCCACCACAAAGCCGACAAAACGATCTCGTTCACGTCGAACACGACCCATAACAGCTTTCCCATCAATCTCAACATTACTTACTCTTACGCCAAATTGATCGGTATGACGGGCATGATGAGCCGATTCAGCAGCGGCAATTAGTAGCTTGCTCGGCATACAACCAACCCGTGCACACGTTGTACCGTAAGGGCCTCCCTCTATCAGAGCGATACTGTTAGTATTTGCAAGCGCGGCGCGATACGCCCCCATGCCTGCTGTTCCAGAACCAATAATTGCTACTTCAACATGTCGTTTTTTCATTGATTTATCTCTGCTCTGATATAGGGTTTTCTTTCTCGGGTGCTTTTCAACGGGTCAAAGTTTCTTAAGCCGTCAGTTCAATTTGATCTTTGCCTTTGCTTGTTAAGTCAGCATAACGATTCTGTAAAAATTCGATAATATCTCTAGACTCATAAAGCCAGTGAATCGTTCCATTATTGGTTTCAATTTTTAAGCAAGGCACTTGAGGTTTGCCACCACCACTAATTAACTCTTTTCGATATTCAGGCTGCTTCAGAATATCTCTTTGATCAATGTTATACGCAGCCGGCTTACCTGAAGCCCCCTGCTCCATATACTTAATGGCTTCACGGGTGATACCGCAGAATGGACATGATTGATAATGATACAAAGCCAGGTTTTTAATCGTTTGACTGTTTGTCGGGTTTACTGCTGTCGTATGCTTCATCATCACTCCATTAATTCGCGTTGTTTGCTACCTTGTTGATGAGAGCTATTATCAAGCGATTCAATAAAACAAAATATGATACTATCAAGCCAATTGTTGTCATTTTGACGTGTTTAGATTAAACACTAACTAATTCGAGGCAAGCTATGGATGCACTAGCAGACGTATTAAAGACCATTCGATTACACGCCAGCACGTATTTCTGTCGTGATTTTAATACTCATTGGGGTATGGATATTGCGCACAGTAACAACGGTTCATTCCATATCATTGTTGAAGGTGAATGTTGGGTAAAAATCCAAAATAGAGATGAACCCATTCATATGGTTGCGGGTGATATTGTCGCCTTTCCGACCGGAGGTGCGCATTGGATTAGTGACTGCCCTGAAACTAAACGCACCTGTGGCGAAGCCATCGCTAAACAGATTTTAAATGGCGAAAACCCTTTTAACGACGGAACGAAGACCGCAGCCACTCAAACCCTACTTTGTGGTGCATTTGAATATGACTCGTCCATCTCACATCCATTTTTACGCGACTTACCCTGCTTTATTCATATTCAAACCAGTCAAAGCCAAGGCTTAACCTGGCTTAAAGAACTTGTTTCGGTATTATCCAGAGAGTCCAAACAGCCTAGCCCAGGGTCTAGCGTAATCATTGACCGTTTAACCGAAGTACTTTTCATTCAAATACTGCGCCTTTATGTGCAACGAGAACACGAAAAATTAGATTATATGAGCGCTTTAAGTGACGCAAAAATTGGCCCGGCGCTCAACCAAATTCACGCGGAAGAACATGCCGATTGGTCGGTTGAAAAGTTAGCGAATGAGGCGGCATTATCACGCAGTGCTTTTACTGAACGCTTTATTAAACACGTTGGTGAATCCCCTAAAACTTATCTAATTAATTGGCGTATGCAAAAGGCTAAGTCAAAGTTAGAAAGCTCAGACGTCAACATGTATGACATTGCTGAGTCGGCAGGTTATTCCTCTGAAGCGGCGTTTAGTAAAGCCTTTAAACAATATTTCGACCGCACACCCGGCTCTTTTAGAAAGCGCTTGTCGAGTGAACTAAACTAAAAAATGATCATTCCAGTGTGCTAAAAGCTGTCATTCCGGTGTGCTTTTCAGCCGGAATCCATTCTTTTTATACCAGAATTTGGCAATAAAACATGGATTCCGGCCTAAAACATAACCGGAATGACAATGAGAGGCTTTCATGTAAAGGTCTCTAAGCATATGAACCTCATATGATTAGCCATTAACAACCGGTAAATGACCTGTTTTGACTAGAATAACGGTTTCTTCCTCTACAAAAGGATGATGCTGGCTTAGGTGCGGACTACGCATCCACGTACTTTTAGGGTATCGCCCATGCTCATCACAAAACTCGCCGGACAATACCAGTATTTCTTCGCCACCGAAGTGTCGATGCGCTTGAAACACCTCATTCGCGGGCCACTTAACCAACGCCACATGTTCATGCTCGTACTCATGAAGCGGCATCACCTGCAAGCCCCCAATGCCATGTCGCCATGGTGCGGTAGTGGTATCAATACGCACAAACTGATCATCATGCTCACTAAACTGATTTAGCTTCACAAAAATTGTACAGCCTTCTTTACTAAAGGGGGTGTGACGACTGCCAGGTGGATTTCGAATATAGGTTCCCGCGCCATAATCTCCAGTTTCATCAGAGAAGATACCTTCCAACACAAATATTTCCTCTCCCATTGGATGGGGATGTGCGGTAAAACTTGCGCCCCGTTCATACTTCACAATACTGGTGACATGTCCCGGCTCATCGTCGGAGCGGGCAAGCGGCTTTCGAAATACACCAGCAGAAGGACTATCCATCCAAGCCATCGGTGCTGTTTCAATCACAACTTGTTTATTAAAATCTAAATTCAACATATAAAATCCGCTCCAACACTATATCTATTTTGCTCTCTGACACTCTGTTTAGGCAATTAGTTCCGGCCAGCCATCACACCACCATCGATATCCCAAATAGCACCGGTCACCCAACTGGTTTTATCTGATAATAAAAACACAATAGTTTCAGCAATTTCACTCGCTTGACCCACACGACCAATCGGATGGAAGTCATTAAAGCCTTCAAGGGCTTCATCGACCTCCGCCGGATCAATAAACGACTCGTAAATAGGGGTTTTCACCACCGCAGGAGAAACGGCATTCACTCTAATCCCTTGTTCTGCTAACTCCATCGCCATGTGTTGTGTTAGAGCATGTAATCCAGCTTTAGCCATCGAGTAAGCCGAAGAAGGTGTTGCTTTAATCGCTTGCTTGCCCCACATTGAGCCGACATTGACAATACTTCCACCATTGGCATCAACTCTAGACATGTTCATAGCCACCGCTTGAGAAATTTGGAATATCGCCTTATTTAGCCCCATATAAATTTCATAGTCATCAACCGTATGTTCAACAAAGGGCTTTGGACTAAAATAACCGGCTGCATTCACCAGATAACTGATGTTAGTATTTTCATCATTAATGAATGCCAACAAGGCCTGAATACCCTCTGGCTGATACAGGTCTGCTTTCATCGCTGATGCTTTGCCTATCTCGGATAATTCATTGATTGCTTTCTCAAGCTTAGCTTGATTACGGCCGACAATAACTACTTCAATTCCTTGTGCCGCTAAAAGCTTTGCACTTTCTAGCCCCATGCCACTTGAACCACCAACGACTAAGGCAATACCTGTATGATTAAAACTCATTTTCATTCTCCAACATTTGTATTCTAATTTATGTTCTCGGTTTGTTTTCTTCGATTTGCTGTAATAATCTTATGCAGTGGCGAAGCCGAAAAAAAGTAGGCACAATTTGGTTGGGTAGGTACAAAGTGGTACATCTTTATGAAATCATTAGAAAATAAAATTTCAAGAAAATCATCGCCTGAGAAATCGGCACGTATGGTTGAAACCATTTATGGCTGTAAATGGTCATTAACGGTTTACCAATTATTAGACCAAGGCATTAATCGACCAGGTGAAATGGTTAGAAATGTTGAAGGCTTAAGTACCAAAGTACTGAATGCCTGCTTAAAGAAAAATACCGATTTTGGTATTGTTGAGCGTATCGCCTTTAATGAAATTCCACCCCGAGTTGAATACAAAGTCACCCCTTTCGGCACCAAGTTTATTCGAATACTAGATGAGCTTGAAAAGCTTCAAGATGAGATCAATGAAGATTTTTAAAAATCGACGCTAAAACAGCCTATTAGGTCTCTCCCTAAAATCATCAATAAAAGAATCTAACCTGTATGTCTACTTACACCATAGCAACGTAATACTAACGTTAAAAAAACACCTCTAATCACAAAAGAAGTTCCGGTATTAACAATGACTATTCAACCCTTATTGATGCCTAATAGAGGTAAGAATATAGACACTTATATTCAATATTTAAGGACAAGGCTTTCAAGGAAAGAAGCTCAAAGGAATGAAAATCTAAAGAGAGAGAAACAAAGAAAACAACTCAGAGGACATCCTCTCTGCTAGTAAGTTTAAAATATACAATGGAAGTTAGCTGTAAAAAATAAAACGAACATCTACGAAGCAAAAAATAAGGTGAATCGATATGTTTAAGCGCGCTTCTAAGCGATTTTTTAAGCCCCAAAGCATCCAACCAAACACGCATTCAAGCAACCGCAATGCACCAGTCTATAAACAAAGCACTTGGCTTGATGATTTTCATGATGAGCCGATTCATGTCATCGATCACCCTAAACAAAGCCAAGCGACTAACAAATATACTAAATCTCTAGCAAAGCTAAAGCGCCGATCTAATCAGCGTCAACCCCCTACAGAAAAAGGGATTGGCATTTTCTCAGACACATTACTATATTCGGATTTTATCCGCTCATCGCTCCAGATTTTAGAAATCGATATTAAACATTTTGGCCATCCTAATACTTTTCAGTCCAGTGCGTATTCACGGTTTGACGACATTTCTGCCTGGATCATTTTTTTATCGGATAATAGCGACTACCATTCTCTAGATCACTTTCTCGATCGTTTTTTAGACCGCTATGTCGATAAACCCACTCTGTTTTTGTGTGCACAATCAAACAGAGTAAAAACCTCAGAGAAAATAAATAAGTTTGTCGCAGAGACCCGACTATTTAACCTGCCCAGCTCAGTTTATGCATAAACACAACATGGCGTGCGCATAAGTTATGCACTTCGTTATTGTAGGCAGAACAGAGCGATTAGTTTGAAGAAGGGATAAACGAAATTGATCGCTAAATAGACTATTGACAGCGTTCGGTCCGAAGCGCACACTTATATACAAGCTTCAAAAGTAGCGTTTTAAGGAGTCCGCAACTCCAGCAATAATATCTTTTTGAAGTGAGTAAGCTATAAGCCTCGATCAGTATGTCGGGGCTTTTTTATGTCTGGAATACTTACTTCGCCTCATAACCTCACCTATGTAAATTTTTTTAAGTCCGAAAGTATAGTAGGTCACCCCCGAAGACTTGGTGCGACTTTAATTTTTATACCTGAAGAGTGGATGCAGGGTGTCTAATTAACCTATAAAGACAAAGGATTATGGCTCCTTTTAATTGTATATTTAAAAACAATATGATGATTACATATGTCGTAGGCTTGTTTATTTAATGGAGAATATAAAAGCTAATTTAGCTTACGCATAGAATAAATTCAGGCGTATATAGCTAAATAAAATATGATTTTTTCCAGCTGAACCGTCATTCAACACCTTGCAAGAGGAGTCTCAAATTCGCACTAAGCAGACGCTAGCTCATTTCGTTTAAATAGGAGAATTCAGCCAATCTGATTACTGGGTTAATGAGCGCTTTTGAGCCAGATTGTGTGAAAACTCGAATTCAAGATAGAAAAGGACCTGAATCAGTCATAACAAGCGTTTTAAGACTTTCTATTGCACCTTGAGATCGTTTTTATTTTGATCATTATAGGGCCTTTTTT